>Ga0114994_10000074_pt1 | contig 51287 bp, 47 predicted proteins | sample ArcticOcean_MG_C_9_FD_87043 | JGI IMG/M metagenome (GOLD analysis project Ga0114994, IMG submission 87043) | Marine microbial communities from western Arctic Ocean - ArcticOcean_MG_CB2_152 | ecosystem: Environmental > Aquatic > Marine > Oceanic | place: Arctic Ocean: Canada Basin | collected...
CATAAAGAGGGAGTCAATCTCATTGAGGAATGGATCTTAAGTCTCTAGAAAAAACCAGATTTTAGTAGCTAAAGTGTGAATTACTTCCTGAGTAACCTAAATTCAGATCTTCATCAATAATGACATTGTTTTCTTTTATGTATATTTTCCATAAAGCTATCATTTCATTTAATTTAGACGTATTTTTATCAGCTAAGTCGTTCTGCTCCAAAGGATCAGTCGAGAGATCGTATAAGGCCCATCGATTATTTCCATGTGGCGCCTCAATCCATGTGATTTTCCATGAACCGCTCCTAATGGCTTTTCGATTGAATAATTCCCAGCCCATGACATAATCTTTAGCGTGAATTGCATTAGATTCTCCAGTAAGCATATCAAGCATCGACTTGCCTTTGATGGGATGAATGGCTCTGCCTTTATAATAGTTGCCAGGATGACGGGTATTAGCAATCTCAAGAAGAGTCGGAGCTATATCCATGACAGAAGCAAAAGAATCATTGATCATTTGGCCTTGAAAACCTTTGTATGAAATAAACGCTGGAGACAATAAACCACCCTCTGTGGGAAAACCTTTGAAGTCTTTATAGGGAGTAGAGCTCACTTCAGCCCATCTAGGTCCATAAGATATGTGAGAGTTAGCGCGACCCATATTATCAATACTATTATTGAAATTAGTGGGAATCCAAGTTTCATTTTCTAGAATAACACGAGGATCATTGCCCTCTGCACCATTATCGGAGAGGAATACAATAACTGTGTTATCGAAAATACCAGCATCTTTCAAGTATTTGATCAATCTCCCGATATAATGATCTAAAGCCTCAACCATACCTGCGTATACCTGCATTCGTTTAGCTTCTTTTTCTTGTGAATGACTGTCAAGTTGATCCCAGGCGGGCCAGAGATCCGATTTAGGCAGTTCAGTTATATTTTTAAGTAGGCCCAGTTCGTTTATACGATTAAGTCGAATTCGTCTTATTTCTGCATAACCCACATTGTATGTATCTTGATATTTGTCGATAAAATTATCCGGTGCTTGCAAGGGCCAATGTGGAGCGGAATAAGCCGCATATGCAAAAAAAGGTTCGCTACCATGACTTGTTTCTTGGTGACTCTTGATATAACTAATTAATTTATCGGTATACAGTTCTGATGAGTAAAAAGGTTCATTCAAGTCAATTGATCTGCCGTGCTCTCGATACGGCGCTTTGGTAATTGTATTGGTTTCAAATCCAACAATACGTTCTTGCTTGAAATGATTGCTGATACCATTTGCAATGACAAAAGCATCGTCAAAACCGCGTGACTCAGGACCTTTTTCAAGGCTAGCACCAAGATGCCATTTTCCTGTCATCATTGTGTGGTATCCCGCATCCTGGAGAAGTGTTGCGAAAGTGACAACATCATTATTTAGATAACCCTCATAACCCTTTTTGTTTATCTGGTTTGGGCCCAATTCTTCTTCCATATTTCCAAGTCCCGCAAGGTGATTGTCGGTGCCTGATAAAAGCATTGATCTGGTTGGAGAGCAGGTAGGAGCGACATAGAAATTAGTTAAACGCATACCTGATAATGCTAGCTCATCTAAGTTTGGTGTTGATATTTCACCGCCAAATGAACCAAGATCGGACCACCCAAGATCATCGGCAACGATTAGCAGAATATTGGGCCGAGTTGATGGAGTATTGTCTTCAGCGGCGGTAATATTTACCAATAAAAAGAGACTCGACACAGCAATTAAAAAGACATATCTGTAGATGCAAGGGATTGGCTTCACCATTTATTTTTGTTAGAAGATTTTACTGACATTAAAAATAACAAACTGGTAGCATTTTCACAAAGTTTATTAATATATGTATTAATTTTAAAGTTAAGTTCAATCATATTGAGGAAGTTTGCATGACGGAAATCAAGAGCTCTATAATTGATGGTATTGAGACATTTGAGGCCGAAATCAACGGGGAAAAAATTGAATGGGATAATGAGTTAACCTATAACTCTCATCTTCAGACAGAGCGTCTTCTTTCAGCACAGATTGGAGTTTCCGGCAAACCCGATGAAACTCTGTTTATTATTATCCATCAAACTATGGAGTTATGGATAAAGCTATGTTTGCATGAACTTGGGATTGTAATTGAGTACATCAAGAAAGATCAACTATCAAAATCATTTAAAACTTTCGATAGGATCGCGGCTATACAAAGACACATGATCCAATCTTGGGAGATTCTGGCAACACTTACACCACATGATTTTTTAACATTCAGAGGTTATCTGCGTAAAGCATCTGGTTTTCAATCACACCAATATCGAGAACTTGAATTTTTACTTGGCAATAAGAATAAAGATTTAACTGTTGTGCATCGTGATAATAAACCTGTATATGAACAGTTGATGAAAGTTTTAAATGCGCCTTCACTGTATGACGAAACATTAAAACTGTTATCGAAAAAGGGTTTTGTTGTTCCTTCAAAAGCTATTGACAGAGATTGGTCTGAACCATACCAATCCTCGCCTGAGATTGAAGAGGTTTGGCGTTTGATATACGAGGACACCGAGAAATATTGGGAGCTTTATATGCTGGCTGAAAGAGTAACTGCGTTGGAATATTATTTTCAAGAATGGCGATTTAAGCATATGAAGACTGTTTCTCGTGTTATTGGTTATAGTAAAGGAACGGCCGGTTCATCTGGCGTTGATTATTTGGTAAAAGCTTTGAATTTAAGTTTTTTCCCAGAATTATGGTCAATGCGAACAAAATTAAGTACAACGCAAGAAGAAAATAATTCTAAATGTCCTTTGTGATTTATATTTAAGAGCCTTGACCAGATGATAAAAAAACAAGATTTGATTAATCTCGATAATGAAGATGTTTTAAGCCCGTTCCGGAATGAATTTCATTTACCAGAAAATACATATTATTTTGATGGGAATTCACTGGGTATGGCACCAAAAATTACGCATGAGAAGATGCGTAAAGTTATTGTTAATGAATGGGGGCAAGGAGTGATTCGCTCATGGATAGATCATGAATGGGGCATCTCGCCTCAGCGCATTGGGAATAAAATAGCTCGCTTAATTGGTGCCGAAGATGGTGAGGTGATTGCTGCTGATTCAACTTCTATAAATATATTCAAAATGATAGCAGCTGCATTGCAATCTAATCCTGGTCGTCAAGTTGTGTTAACTGAAAAAGATAATTTTCCAACTGATCTCTATATGATGCAGGGTCTAGAAAACTTCACTCCCAATCAAATATCATCAAAAATTGTATCGTCCTCAGACTTAATAGGCTCTCTCGATGAGTCTGTAGCTGCCCTGTTATTGTCTGAGGTCAATTACAAGACTGGCAGTATTGCCCAAATGAAAGAAATTACTCAAAAAGCTCATCACAAGGGAATTATGGTGATATGGGATTTAAGCCATAGTGTAGGGTCAATCCCAGTTAACCTTAATGATTGCCTGGTAGATTTCGCGGTTGGTTGCGGTTATAAGTTTCTTAATGGCGGTCCTGGCGCTCCAGCGTTTTTATTTGCTGCAAAGCGCCATCATCATAAAATAGAACCTATTCTCTCTGGATGGTTTGGTCACGCTGATCCATTTGCTTTTAGTGAGCAGTATACTCCAGCCAAAGATGTAACTCGTTTAATGTGTGGTACACCACCTTTGCTTGGGTTGATAGCATTAGAGTGTGGGGTAGATATATTGTTGAGAGCTGATATTAATTTACTGAGAGAAAAAGCTAAAAAACTTGGCTCTATATTCATTGATCTTATAGAAGAAAAATGTAAAAACTTAGATTTTTTACTGGCCAGTCCGCGCGACAATTCCAAACGAGGTGGGCATGTCTCCTTATCCCATCCTCATGGCTTCGCGCTTAGTAGGGCACTTGTAGAACGAGGTGTTGTTTGTGATTTTCGTACTCCAGATATTGTTAGGTTCGGCATTACACCTTTATATATGCGGTACCAGGATCTTTATGATGCGGTTGAAATTATTGCTGATGTCGCAAAATCAACGAATTGGGAAGAGCAAGATGCTACCGTTGCACTCTATACTTGAGTAAGATTGAGGTCTTGAGGAAATAGGATTAAATTTTATGTCTTTGCCTGTATTTAAAGCTGCTGCTGTACAAGCATCTCCCGTTTATTTGGATGCAAAAGCAACTGTAGAGAAAGCTTGCGATTTGATTAAAGAGGCGAGCGGTCAAGGTGCACGTATTGTTGCCTTTCCAGAGGTATTTGTACCTGCCTACCCTTATTGGAGTTGGATTATGAACCCAGTCATGGGTTCGTCATTTTTTGAGAGACTTTACCATAACAGTATTGATATCCCGGGCCCTGAGACCAAGAGATTATGCGATGCAGCTAAAAAAAATGATTGTTTTATAGTTATAGGGGTTAATGAAAGGGGTCCCAAAAAATTAGGCACAATTTATAATACCAATATAACCATCAATCCTGCTGGTGAGATAATTGGATGTCATCGAAAGTTGGTACCTACGTGGGCAGAAAAATTAGTCTGGAGCGGGGGTGATGGTTCAACTTTAAAAGTTCATGATACCGATATTGGTATTATTGGAACACTGGCTTGTGGGGAGAATACGAATCCATTGGCTCGATTTACACTTATGGCGCAGGGCGAACAAATCCATATTGCTAATTATATAGGGTTACCTACCGCACCAAAAGAATACAATATGGCTGAGGCCATTAAATTACGTGGCATGACACATTCTTTTGAGGGTAAGATTTTTACAATTATTTCTTGCTCTACCGTTTCTGAAGAGATCATAACCGAGATGGAGCGTTTTGTACCTGAGGCAAGAGCATTATTAACTAGGAAGAATGGTGCATTTTCAGGCATTATTGGGCCGGATGGTAGCCTCATGGGTGACGGTTTAATTGATGATGAAGGTATAATATATGCTGAAATAGATCTTAACCGATGTATTAAGCCCAAGCAGATGCATGATATCCTAGGTAATTATAATCGTTTCGATATTTTTGATCTAAGAGTGAATGCGAAGCAGCAACAACCTTTTAAGTTTGTAGAAAAAGAAATTAAAAATGGATCAGAATCCTATGAGCAAGACAAGTCATGAGGGGGTGTAATGAGTCAGAATAAGAGTGATCCAAGGGACAAGTTACGAGGTAGATCTAACGTTAAAGATAGTCCAGAACTAATTGAATTTTATGAAAAATTAGAAAGTAAATCAGCAACTGCTTTTTGGCGTAGAGCAAATGATATAGAGCCTTGGGAGCCTATCACAAGATATAATCCAACGTTATGGCGTTATCAGGATCTTCGTGATTTAGTATTAAGGTCAGCTGAATTGGTTAAGCCCGAAGAAGCTGGTAGGCGTGTAATTGTATTAATGAATGACTCTGATGCCGGACGCGAACATACGGCTTGTGTTGGTTGGTTATTTAGTGGGTTACAAGTAATGAAGCCCGGTGAAATTACCCCTGCTCATAAGCATACGGCCTCAGCCCAACGCTTTATTATGGAGGGTGGTGGGGCTTATACGGTTGTAGATGGTCATCAAGTTACACTTAATAAAAATGACTATGTGCTCACACCAAATGGCTGTTGGCATGATCATGGTGTTTTTGAAGATGGTGATATTTCAATATGGCAAGATGGACTGGATATACCATTAATGAATTCTTTGGAAACTAACTTTTATAGTGTTTATCCAGAAGTTGCGCAGGTACCAAAATACAATATCGATGATTCTCCTATGACTTATGGAGCCCCAGGCCTGATACCTGCTGATAGGGAACCCTGGGATAAACCGTATTCGCCATTATTAGTGTATCGCTGGAAAGATACCAAAGAGGCGCTTTATAATTTATCAAAAGCTGGAAGTGGAAGTCCATTTGATGGCTATATTCTTCGTTATTCGAATCCAGTAACGGGAGGGTGGGCGATGAAGACGATGGGCGCTCATATGCAGATGTTGAAACCTGGTCAGCACACTAAAGCACATCGTCATACTGGTAATGTAATGTATAATTGTGCTGGTGGTGAGGGTTACAGTATTATTGGTGGACGTGAATTTCACTGGCAAGAACATGATATTTTTTGTGTACCCTCTTGGGTTTGGCATGAGCATGTAAATACCAGCGGGAGTGATGAGGCCTTCTTATACTCTTTTAATGATTTTCCAGTGATGGAGTCTCTGAGCTTGTATCAAGAGGAATCAATGAGTGAGAATAAAGGGCACCAGAAATTAGCAGGTTAATTTATATTTATTTCAAAGGAATTGATTATGAAGTTAGTAACTTATCGAATGGGCGAAGAAGCATCAAGATTGGGCGTCTGTTGGGATTCTTTAATCGTAGATGTTGAAGAATTCGGATTTAATGTTGGGCTAGATCTACCATCGTCTATGCTTGATTTTATTGACCTTGGGCCAATTGCTGTATCTACATTGTCAGAAGCATTAACTCATTCTAAAGCCAGCGACTTATTAGGCGTATCAGTACCTGCTCTAAATGTTACATTATTGGCGCCTATACCGCGCCCGAGAAAGAATATTTTTGGTATCGGCCTTAACTATACAGAACATGTTGCTGAAGCTTCACGCTCACTTGATACTTCATCAGAATTACCTCAAGAGCCAGTAATTTTTAGCAAATTTCCAACTGCTGTAGTGGGTCATGGTGACCCAATTTGTCACAATAAAAATATTACCCAGCAACTTGATTGGGAGGCAGAGTTAGCTGTTATTATTGGAACAAAATGTAATAGAGTGGATAAAAATGACGCCTTAGATCATGTTTTTGGGTACACAGTCATAAATGATATCAGCGCAAGAGATTGTCGTCGAGCGGGTCAGTGGGTTGTGTCAAAATCTCAGTATTCTTTTGCACCGATGGGCCCATGTATTGTGACTGCAGACGAGATAAAAGATCCACATAATCTTACTATTACTTGTCATTTAAATGGCGTAGAAAAACAAAATTCCAGCACTAAGTATATGCTGTTTAATATTAATGAGCTTATTGAAGATCTCAGTCAGGGTCTATTGCTTGAACCGGGTGATATTATCGCTACTGGAACTCCTGCAGGAGTTGGTGCAGGAAGGAATCCCCAAGAATTTATGTGGCCCGGGGATGTTCTCGAGACAAGTATTGAAGGGATAGGGCGGATCCGTAATCCCATTGTCGCCGTTTAGTAATATATTTAGCCAACAATAATGAAAGTGAATTACAAAATAGGGCAAATCGTGCCTAGCTCCAACGTTACTATGGAAACGGAAATTCCAGCAATGCTGAAAGCCCGTGAATCAATTTTACCTGAGCGGTTTACTTTTCATTCAAGTCGTATGCGCATGAAAAGCGTCACTAAGAAAGAATTAATAAAAATGGATGCTGAGTCTGATCGATGTACTTATGAGTTATCAGACGCGAGGGTTGATGTCATTGGTTATGCCTGTTTGGTAGCTATAATGAGTATGGGCATGGGCTATCATCGAGAATCAGAGCTTCGATTAGCTAACTGTGCAAAAGAAAACGAAGCGACTATTCCTATCGTAACGAGCGCTGGTGCCTTAATAGAGGGACTTCATGCTCTCGGGGCTAAAAACATTGCAATGCTTTCTCCATATATGAAACCACTAGCTAAAACGGTGGTTAAATATATTGAGTCAGAGGGCTTTAATATTAATGATTGGCATACATTGGAGATTCCTGACAATCTTGTTGTTGCATCCCAAGATCCTGAGAATTTGATTCAGTATGCAGAAAATCTCAATCTTGATGGCGTGGACGTCTTGGTTGTATCTGCCTGCGTTCAAATGCCTTCTTTAGATATCATTGCGAGGCTTCAGGAGCGAATAAATATACCAGTCATTTCAGCAGCTGTATGTACAACTTACTGCATGTTAAAAGCTTTAAATCTAGAAACAAAAGTTCCCAATGCAGGGGCGTTGCTCTCAGGTAATTATTGAATTGCATTAATAATTCGTTTTGATAGAGATTCTATCGAAGGCCTAGCTTGATCAAAGATATTCCAACCGGTAAATACCACGACTAATTGGTTCTCAGGGAATACCAATAAATATTGCCCGCCATAACCACTTCCACTATAAATCCAGCTATTTTCATTATTAGGGTTAGGAACTAGCCACCATTGATAGCCATATTTTCTTGTACTTTCTGGTATATGGGTATCTGGTAACATAGTTGATTTTACCCATTTTTTAGTAAGAAGTTGCTTGTTATTCCATTGACCATCTTGCAAGTAAAGATATCCAATTTTTGCGAAATCTCGAGATGATAAATAGAGACCACCTTCAGTATCAATTAAACCGGTCGGTGTTTTTTTCCAGTAAAAATCTGAAATATCTAAAGGTCCAAATAGATATTTTTTTGCGTACTCATCAATATGCATATTCGTGGCTTTATACAAAATGTGAGAGAGTAAAACCGTAATACCACTGTTATAGACAAAATTCTCACCAGGTTTTGTATTCATGGGAAGAGCTAAGATATATTGCAACCAATCTTCGCTGCTTTCCATGTTAGCAGCATCGTTTAGAGGGCTTGTGTATGCAGTACTGCTCTCATCCCACTTGATACCAGCCGTCATTGTTAATAAATCCCGAATCGAAATAGATTGTTTCAAAGGATCATCAAAATAAGCTTTATATTTTGGAAAATATGAGCTTATTTTTTTATCAATACTAGGGATTTCTTCTCGCTCAATAGCAATTCCAATCAAAGCCGATGTAACACTTTTACTGACTGATTGAATAGTATGTAATTCACTGTCTTTATAAAACGGATGCCACTCTGGATTATAATAGTTATAAATCGGTCGCGCTTTGTCCCCATAGTTTATCTGCATAATCTTAGCTTGCTCTGAACGACGATTTTTTGTCAGTGAGTCATAATCATTCTCATAATACTTTTCAAAGACAAGGTGATTATTTTTGATGACTAGAAAACTATCTATATAGCCATGAGTGCCGTTTTTTAATTCTTGGTGTAATTGCAGTAATTTATCTTGGCTTATTCCCTGTATTTCTGGGCTGGAAATAGCCCAATCAATAGACTCTGCATACGCATTAATTTTAAATACTGAAAGAATTGTTAATAAAGTTAACCGCAATAAGGGTAGTAAAGTTTTTTTCATTTTATTTAATTCCATGCATATTAGTTTGGATTTTTAAAAACTTGCCCATTTTTCATTACAAATGTAACTTTCTCAAGCGTTTCAAGATGATCTAACGGATTATCATCAACAGCAATTATATCGGCATAGAAGCCTGGACTAATCTGACCTACTTTTTCGCTTAACCCTAGGAGCTTGGATGCACCTATCGTTGCAGATTGAATCGCCTCTAGAGGAGACATGCCATAGGTGGCCATTCGTGAAAATTGTTTTGCATTATCTCCATGTGGATAAACACCTGAATCTGTTCCGTAGACTAAATTTACCCCATGCTTTAAGGCTAATGAAAAACTTTGTCGTTGTCTTTCACCTGTTTCCAAATCTTTTTTCAAATTTTCTTCTGGAATTCCATTGATCTCTCCTTGGCTTAAAGTGTATTCCGTGTTGTATATATCCATAACCAACGTTACGCCATATTTTTTTGCAAGCTTCGCGGTTTTGATATCAAGAAAGCTAGCATGTTCAATTGAATCTACTCCTGCTCTTATGGCATATTCAATTCCTTCGGTACCATGAGCATGCGCTGCTATCTTGATCCCCCTAGTGTGGGCTTCATCAACCATCGCCTTCATTTCTTCGAGAGTATATTGTCTTAATCCGACTTTTGTTCCTTTAGAAAAGACCCCTCCAGTTGCACAAAATTTGATTAAATCGACACCATATTTGGCGTTAAGACGAACCATTTTACGAACTTCCCACGGGCCATCAGCTATACCATCACTGGATTGTTCGTATTCATGATTTAATTCATTTTTATCGCAATGACCACCCGTAATTCCAATTGAAGGACCTGAAACAAACATCCTAGGCCCGGGAACTTCATCTGCATTGATAGCATTTCTTAGCGCTACATCCATAAAGTTTGGCGCACCGACATTCCTTACTGATGTAAATCCTGCCATTAGTGTTTTTTTTGCATTTACAACACCACCAATTGTCGATCTATGTGGTGATTGAAACAGGTTAGATGAGTAATCTTTGCTTAGGTTACCAATGATATGTGTGTGCATATCTATGAGGCCAGGGAGAAGATAACTATCGGATAAATCGATTATTTTGGTATTAGGAGGAATTGAATCAGTGATTTCAAAAATCTGATTGTCTTTTATTATGATGGTTTTATCTTTGAGAAGTTGACCGGTTTTTGTGTCTAATATAAACCCAGCTTTAATTGCCAGTTGTTCGGCTGTTAATGTACCGACAAAAAAAATCGATAAAAAAACCAAAAAGATAATTATATGTGCTGCTGATTTATTTATTTTACCCATAAAAACCCCAGTAGAAAAAAGATAATTAATAACTAAGGTTAAAAATTAACACAATAAACCAAGAAATTAACTATATTTTTAAACAGATGAAGCGATGATTTTTTTTGCAGCCATGAATTCTTTTGGGGAGTTTATAGCGTCCAATGCAATCATGCGTCCTTGCTTGAAATAGGCAACTGTAAATTTTTTACTCCTAATGTCACCATTTATTTCAGTTTTATCATAATCATGAGCAAGGCCGGCTGATTGAAGTTTAGTATCATATTGATCAGACCAGAACCAGGGAACTTGGTTATAAGGTTGTTTGGTACCACAAATATAATTTGCTGCTGTTTTAGCTTGACCAATGGCGTTTGGGACTGACTCTAGACGAATACGTGTGTTATAAATAAAGCTAGGATGATTACTACAATCACCAATAGCATGAATATCCAAATCATTAGTCTGGGTGTATTCGTTCACGAGAATTCCGTTATGGCATTTTATGTCTGCGCTTTCAGCCAGTTCAGAATTAGGCTCAACTCCAATTCCTACAACGACGCAATCAAAGTTCAATTTCTGTCCGTTATCGAGTAGTGCGAAGCATTTACCCTTATGTTGATCAAATTCTAATATTGAAATACCTAGCTGGATATCAACACCTTTTTCAGCATGAATATTTTGATAAAAATCAGAAATTTCCTTGCCAGTCACACGGGCAAGAACACGGTCCATATTTTCAATTACAGTTACTGTTGCTTGTTGTTTAATGGCAGAAGCAGCCACTTCTAAGCCGATATATCCAGCCCCAACAATCAAGATATTCGTATCTTTCTTTATGATCTCTTTAATATGATCAACATCTTTAAGCGTACGTAAATAATTAATTTGATCCAATTCACTACCCTTGATAGCTAATTTTTTTGGTCGAGTCCCAGTTGCGAGAATCAGTTTTTCATAATTAATATGTTTACCATTATCTAATTTAACCAGTTTAGATTTTCTATCTATTTCGATTACTTCGCGACCGAGCAATAAATTGACTGATGATTTTTGATAAAAATCAGATGGTCTGAGTGCTATTTTTTCAGAATTTACCTCTCCTTTTAGGTACCCTTTTGATAGAGGTGGACGCTGATAAGGAAGGGAATCTTCATTACCAATTAATGTTATACCATCACGCCAACCTAACTTACGGAGACTAACAATTGTCTCAATAGCTGCATGACTAGCCCCCACAATTACGATATTTTTCAATTTAACTACCCACCCTTAATTCAAATTACTTGATCTCAAAAAAAAGAGCCCCGTGAATTATAGGGGCTTTCTCTTGAGATGGTGGAGGCGGCGGGAATCGAACCCGCGTCCGCAAGCCCTCCGCACCGAGGTCTACATGCTTATTCTGTTAATAATCTTATATCAAGCTACCTAACAGAAAGGGAAAACTTGATACCAGTTTAGTAAAGTTTTAGTAAATTGAATCCTAAACACATTCAATCTGCGATCCTGTAAAAGTGACTCCTGGGATCCGGACGTACAGGCACTAACCGGGCAGAAGACACTGAGCTGGTTCTTAAGCAGCTAGTGCGTAGTTGTCGTCGTTGGCAACTATAGGTTTTACAGATGGATTAACGAGGTAATCTGTTCCTCGGCATGCACTCAGAGTTTCGCGACCCACGTCGAAGCCATGTCGCCCCCTAGATGTAAATTTTATTCATATTGCAACGACTAGTTTACGGCGTTTTTGTAAAAAATAAAAAGAACAGTTACTTTAACTAAGTATTTTTAGTGTAATTGAGTTTGATATAATTTTAATTTAGAGGTGATATTATTAATTTTATACATTAATAATATTGATTAAATTATTGATTATTATAAATTTATATTTTTCATCATTCTGTCTTTCTGTCTTGACCAGTCTTTCTCTTTTAAAGTATGACGCTTATCATGTAGTTGCTTTCCTTTTCCCAGGCCAATCTCTAATTTTACATTTCCGCGCTTCCAATAGAGTTTTAAAGGGACCAGCGTATAACCTTTACGATCTACAGAACCTAGCAGACTACTTATCTCAAATTTATTGAGCAAGAGTTTCCGAGCTCTTTTTGGGTTAGGGGTGTAATGAGTTGATACTGTATTGAGTGGGGAGATATGAGTTCCAACCAGCCATGCTTCTCCATGTTTAATATTGACATAACCTTCTGTCAGTTGAGAGCGGCCTTCTCTTAAACTTTTTACCTCCCATCCTTCTAGCTGCATACCAGCCTCAATAGTTTCTTGAATGTGATAGTCATGCCGAGCTCTTTTATTTTGAGCTATTAGTGAGGTTTTCTTTACTGGTTTTTGGTTCTTATTCATATGAGTAATATATAGTATAAGCCTATACTCAAAAAAAATGTGAGTAATTGGTGTTGTAAGGGACTCGAATTTAATCCAAACTTCAAGACTATTAATTTTTATAAAAGGAACAATAATGCTTAGTAGTGATAACTCTAATCAGGAACGCCAATCACTCCATGGAAATTGGTCCTCACGCTTGGCTTTTATCATGGCGGTTACTGGGTCTGCAGTTGGTTTAGGAAATATATGGAAATTTCCTTATATGGCTGGCCAAAATGGTGGTGGTGCCTTCGTATTGGTCTATTTATTGTTCGTCTTTTTGATAGGTATGCCAGTCATGATGTCAGAAATACTAATCGGTAGAAGAGGACGACGAAATCCTGTTGCTACCATGGCACTATTGGGAGAGGAAGAGGGCGGCTCTAAACATTGGAAATGGCTTGGGGCATTAGGTGTAATCACCGCAATGCTAATCTTGTCATATTACAGTGTCATTGCTGGATGGACACTAACCTACATACCAAAAGCTATATCTGGTCAATTTACTGGAGCCGATGCGGCTTTAATTGCTGATTTATTTGATGATTTTGTCGGTAATCCTACTGCAGTCATCTCGGCACATACTTTTTTTATGTTTTTGAATTTCTTTGTTATCTCAAGAGGTGTCAAGGGGCTTGAAGTGGCAGTTAAATTTTTGATGCCTGCCCTATTATTTTTGCTTTTTGTTTTATTATACTACTCTGTAACTTCTGGATCATTTTCTGAAGGTGTATCCTTTATGTTTACCCCTAATTTTGCCGCATTAAGCTGGGATGGAGTATTGACTGCTATGGGGCTTGCTTGCTTCACGTTGAGTATTGGAATGGGAGCGATTATGGCTTATGGCGCCTATCTGCCCCAAGAAACATCCATAACGAATGCCGCTGTATCTGTTGTGGTTGCAGATACAGGAATAGCGGTTCTCTCTGGATTGGTTATTTTCCCCTTGGTTTTTGCAAATGGCTTGAACCCAGGTGAGGGGCCCGATCTAGTCTTTAAAACATTACCGCTTGTATTTGGTCAAATGCAAGCAGGTGTATTTTTAGCAACTATATTTTTTGTATTATTAGCTTTTGCGGCACTGACATCTGCTTTGGGCTTAATGGAGCCTGCTGTTGCATGGATGGTTGAAAGTACAAATTACAATAGAAAAGCATCTTCAGCTATTATCGCTTCATTGATTTGGTTCTTTGGATTAGGTACTGCATTATCAGATAACTTGTTATCAGAATTTAAATTCTTCCAAGGAACTATATATGAGAATGTAGATTTCATTACCAGTAATATCATGCTTCCGATGAGTGCCGTATTTATAACTATCTTCGCAGCCTGGGTGATGAGTAAAAATTCTAGCTCTGAAGAGTTGGATGGACATGGTTTTGTCTATAAAATATGGCAGCTACTGGCAAGGTATTTTGCCCCCATTGCAATTTTAGTCATTTTTTTACAAGCAATAGGCTGGATTTGAACATAATTAAAATTCTTTTCTGAGATACATTGATGCGAAAAGTCAAAAGAAGTGCCTACATTGGCTATACCTCAGAACAAATGTTTTCCTTGGTGGATGATATTGCTTCGTATGCTAGTTTTCTTCCTTGGTGCACAGGTACCACTATTCATGAGCGTTCTGATAAAAATGTCAGTGCTACGATTGAACTAAGCAAGGGTGGAGTTAGCTCGAAATTCACAACCTTAAACACCATCACTCAATTTGAATCAATTGACTTACTTCTTCAGGACGGCCCTTTTAGTTTTTTTGAAGGAGGGTGGAAATTCAAAGATTTAGGTAGCGATGGCAGTAAAATTCAATTCGAACTTGAATTTAAATTTAGAAGCTCCATTTTGGACATGTCATTAGGGCCGTTTTTTGAATCTATTTGTGACGATCTGGTGAATGCGTTTGTCATGAGAGCACAAGAAGTATATGACTAAACTGCAGAATCTTAAAGTAGAGGTGGTGTTTGCGCTGACAGGAGAGCAAACAATCATTCAATTAGAGGTGCCCATTGGTTCAAGTATTGAAGGCGTTATAAATAAATCTGGCATAAAAGAAATATACCGCTCTGAGGTATTGGAAAAATGCCCTGTTGGTATTTGGGGGGAAGCTAAAGAGCGTTCAACGCTTATTGAGAGCGGAGATCGAATTGAGCTATATCGACACCTCAACTGCGACCCTAAGGATAAAAGGCGAGAATTAGCCCTATTGGGAAAATCAATGAGCCAGAAAAATACACTTATAGATTTGGATTAAGATCAAGATCTTTGTCGATTTTTGAAACTTTATTATCTTGAAAAAGAACCGATACCCATTTTTTTACAAGCGCTTTATCACGACCTATTGTGAGGTAATAAACATAATCCCAGCGATTTTCATGAAAAGGATCATCTATCATTGGCGTACCCATAAGAAAGCGTACTTGATTCTTGGTCATCCCCACCTCGATTTGATCGAGATATTTATCTTCAATAAAATTACCTTGTGCAACATTAGCCTGATAAACACACCCAGAAGACAGAATGATTAATACAATGAGGAGATAGAGTTTTAATTTTGTCATGACCGAGAGATTAACTGATAAGGCGATTTTAGACTAGTGAATCCTAGATTTTTTTTGATATTTGGATGATATATCTTTTTGGTCCATAATAAATGTTAGTATGCAGTTAATTATTATAGAGTATTTTTTGAAATGTAGGGGGTTAATTATATGGAACAACGTCAAGAATTAAAAAAAGCTGGGTTAAAAGTTACCTTACCTCGTTTAAAAATTCTCGAAATATTAATGAGAACTCAAAACTCAGATATGCATATGAGTGCGGAGGATATTTACAAGGAAACTTTAGATACAGGTGAAGATATTGGCCTCGCTACGGTTTATCGAGTTTTGACTCAGTTTGAATCTGCCGGCATGGTAGTGAGGCATAACTTCGAGGGCGGCCATTCAGTTTTTGAGGTTAATGATGAAAGCCATCATGATCATATGGTTTGTGTGGAAACTGGAAATGTTATTGAATTTACAAATGACGAGATTGAGCGTTTACAAAAAGAGATTGCAGCAAAGCATAATTTCGAATTAATGGATCATAGCTTAGTGCTCTATGTGAAGCCTCTTAGATAATCAAATAACTTTAACTAAAGATCTGCCTCTTAACCGAATATTAATTATTTTTAGTCGAAAGCATCTCAGCCGCATGATCGCGAGTTCGTTCTGTGACTTTTATTCCACCAAGCATTCTTGCTATTTCTTCAATGCGCGAATCATGATTTAGCGGAGTCACATGAACCTTGGTAGATTTACCGTCACTTAGTTTATTAATCCTAAAATGAGAATCAGCCTGACTGGCAACTTGAGGGAGATGAGTTACACAAAGGACTTGTCTTTTTGAACCTAATTCACTAAGTCTTCTGCCTACCATTTCAGCGACTGCACCACCAACACCACTGTCCACTTCATCAAAAACCATTGTTGGGATATAGTTACCCTCGCTGGCTATAACTTGAATTGCTAAACTCATTCTTGAGAGTTCGCCACCTGAGGCAATCTTCGCAATTGATTGTGGCGGTTGACCGGGGTTTGCACTAATAAGGAAGTTTATATCGTCCAAACCATGAGACGAAATAGTATCATTTTGCGTTACATTAATATCAAATTTCCCATCAGGCATACCTAAGCTTGACATCGCTTTTGTTACAGCGCTTGACAGTTTTTTTGCACTGATTACTCTGGAGTCACTTAGTTTCTTAGCTAATATCATATAATCATTGCATGCGTTTTCGATGTCTTTCTTTAGATTTTTTTGACTTGCCTCATTGTCTTTTAAATCATCAAGTTCATTTTTTATTTTTTCGAAAACTTCATGAAGTTCGGTTGGTTCAACTCTATGTTTTCTAGCTATAGACTTAATGTTATTAATTCGCTCATCAAGCTGCCGATTTTTCTCAGGATCAAATTCAATTGAAGAATAATATCGACGGAGATAGTCTGCTGCTTCAGATGATTGAATGGCAGCTCCTTCCAGGAGAATTTTTGCTTCATTTAATGCGTGATCAAATTCTATCAACGAATTTAAAGATTTTACCGAATTATTGATCAGACTTTCAGCGTTTGTGATTTCTGAATCTTGAAGGTTATTCAAGATCAGATTGATGCCATTGTTGAGTTTTTCTATATTATGTATTTTGCTGAATTCCAATGTGATCGAATCATACTCATTAACTTTTAGGTCTAAGGTATTTAATTCTTGAAACTGAAAATCTAAAAGATCGGCACGTGCATCACGATCTTTTGCAATTTGCTGGCTAGACTGCAGCTTTTTTGTCAATGTATTCCAGCTATTGAATGTAGTGTTGATTTTATTTTTCAAAAGTAAAAGATCACCAAAATGATCAATTAATTCTCTTTGTACTTCTGTTTTCCCTAATGATTGATGGAAATGTTGACCATGAATATCGACCAGTAACTCACCAAGAGACTTGAGGGTTTGGAGATTAACTTGATTGCCGTTAATGAAAGCACGTGACCGTCCATCGGGGTTAACAATGCGCCTTAAAACACAATCATCATTATCATCTAGAGATTGATCCGATAACCATAATTTTGCTCTTTTGTGCTTATCAATGACAAATTCAGCCGAAAATTCAGCTCTTTTATTGCTATCTCTTATTAGATTTGACCCTCCACGCTCTCCCAATACGAGACTCAAAGCATCAACAAGAATTGATTTACCAGCACCAGTCTCTCCAGTGAGAACAATCATACCTTGATTAAAGACGATATCTATCTCATCGATAATGGCAAAGTTTTTAGCTTGTAGGGATTTGAGCATTAACGTGTTTTCTTATTTACACGCATTCGATTATCTTGACCCCAATGAAGTTTGGAGCGCAATACATCATAATAATCATAGCCTGGTGGGTGGATAAGCAGTGTTTTCTTTGAGGCTTTGGTAATCGTAATGGTATCTTGAGGTGTAATTTCGCAAATTTTTCTACCATCAATAGTGATTTCCGCTTTGCGGTCAATCTTTTGGTTTAATTGTATTTTGATATCTTTTTCTGCTGGCAATACCAAGGGACGATCCCCTAGAGTATGAGGGCATATAGGTACCATGACATAACAATCTAGAGTTGGTTCTATGATGGGGCCACCGCAACTTAATGAATAAGCTGTTGATCCTGTTGGTGTAGCTATTATTAAACCATCACCGGAGTGGCTATTGATGAATTGATTAGCAATCGAAGTATTGAAATCGAGCATCCTTCCGGTATCGCTTCTTTGGATAACAACATCATTTAACGCTAGATTTACAAATGAATCACCATCCGACTTCGAAATAGTTGCTTCCAGCATCATTCTTGGTTCGGTGGTGTAATTTCCATCAATTACTTCGGCTATATCGGTCAGCATTTCTTTAGGAGGGGTATCAGCAAGAAAACCAAGCTTTCCTCTGTTTATACCAAGTAATGGGACATCTTGACTTTGAGCAAGGTTGGCTGCACGCAAAATCGTACCGTCGCCACCAACAGCAATTATTAAATCGACTGTCGTTGCAATCTTGTCTTCGCTAACTTTATTCTGAGTTGGCAGGGGATTTTCTTTAGTTAAAAAGACAGACCTACCATTCTTCTCTAAATACCCATTGAGTAATGCAATGGTTTCTAGTGTAGTTGTGTCATGATTACGGCTGACAATACCAATTTTTTTGAAAATCATTGTATTAAGTTAAATCTGTAAATTATTAGTTAGATTAAATCTAGCAGAGTGAGTCATTAATTGAAAATACATAAGCCTTTTCAAAAAACTTGACCATCAGTCTCCGCATTGATAGCGTCTTGATCTAGATTAACATATTAAGATTCACGGCTAAATGTGAATAGGTGATTTATTTTGAGTAATTTAGGCGTGGAGCCTTCAAATCGTGCCCAGTATCTATTAAAGGTACTCATCCAAAAATATATAAATGAAGGTATACCTGTAGGCTCTAGAAATTTATTGGATGATTCAGGTCTAAATATAAGTCCCGCAACAGTTCGTCATGTGATGTCTGATCTAGAAGAATTGGGATTAATAAAGGCTCCGCACACCTCTTCTGGGAGGGTGCCTACAGCAAGGGGCTATCGAATGTTTGTCGATACATTGGTTCGCTATCAAAGCCCAGATACTTCATATATGGATACGATTCAGTCAGAGATCAAAAAAGATAATTATGAACGGGGGCAGTTAATTGAAAAAGTCTCGAGCACCTTATCAAAAATTACCAGCCTCGCTGGAGTTGTTTCAGTTCCAAGGGTTAAGAATATAACGCTTAGACAAATAGAATTTTTACCTCTTTCGGATCATCGGATTTTAGCAATTTTAGTTTTAAATAATAGGGAAGTTCAAAATCGAATTCTTCATACCAAAGTAAAGCATTCACCTTCTGAATTGCAACGAGCATCTAACTTTATTAATGAGAATTATGCCAGTCAATCATTAAACTCGATAAGAAAGAATCTATTGCTAGATATGGAGAAAACCAGAGAGTCAATGAATCAAGCTATGCAAGATATTATTTCAAATGCGCAACTCGCCATAGAAGGTGCAGAGAATACAGGCGAAGAATTCATATTGGCTGGTGAGCGAAACTTAATGGATTTTGCTGAACTCTCTGATGTAAATATATTGAAACCTTTATTTGATGCATTTGCTAAGAAACGAATGATGATAGATTTACTTGATAGAAGTATTAATGCCAGTGGTGTACAGGTATTTATTGGCTCTGAATCTGGTTACAGCCTCCTTGACGATTGCAGTGTAGTGACGGCTCCTTACCAATCGAGTGATAATCAGGTGGGTGTTTTAGGTGTTATAGGTCCCAAACGAATGGCGTATGATAGAGTTGTACCGATCGTTGATCTCACCGCAAAATTATTAGGCAAGGCGATCGATAGTAAATAACCTAATGACCTTGTTATTTAGTTTCTGACCCCCAAATAGTCTGAATTATATCAGTACAATTATATTAATTTTAATTGCGAGTCACTTATCTTTATGAATTATGGAGAATAAATTAAATGAAAGGAAAAGCGAATAAAAAATCCCCCGCAAAAACTGATGATTCAATTGAAGATAATAAAGAAATCTCAGAGGGTATAAGTTCTGATCATCTAGAAAATGATGGTGATGAGCTGATAGAAGAAAAGTTAGAATTACCTCTTGAGGATAAGCTAGAGTTGACTGAGAAAAAGGCGGAGGATAATTGGGATAAATATCTCAGAGCCGTCGCTGAATTAGAAAATGTTCGTAAACGGGCTTTAAGAGACGTTGAAAATGCTCGGAAATTTGCACTCGAGAGTTTTTCTCGTGAATTACTCTCAGTTAGCGATAGTCTTGAGTTGGCCGTTAATTCTGAGGATCTGGATGCAGATTCATTGCGATCTGGTAATGAGGCAACTTTACAATTAATGCTTTCAACTATGGGGCAATTTGGTTTTGAGGTAATTGATCCTCACGGAGAGCCATTTGATGCAGAATATCATGAAGCTATCTCGATGCAACCTTCAGATCAGGTTGAACCAGGCTCTGTAATAACTGTTTTTCAAAAAGGTTACACGCTAAATAAACGACTATTAAGACCAGCTAGAGTTGTTGTTGCTTCAAATCCAGAAGATTAACATCCACGGATATTTGATTATTTATCATGTTTAAAAACAAAATGCTTGAAAGCTGAGGATTTGTCCCCATCTATCAGGCTATCTAAAAAAAGAATTATTTAAATTTATTAAAGTTGGAGTTACAAGATTATGGGTAAAATTATCGGAATCGATCTAGGGACAACAAATTCTTGTGTTGCCGTGATGGAAGGCGATACGCCAAAAGTTATTGAGAATAGTGAGGGCGACAGGACTACGCCATCCATTGTTGCTTTTGTGAAAGACGATGAAGTAGTGGTCGGCCAATCTGCGAAACGACAAGCAGTCACTAATCCAGTAAATACATTGTTCGCTGTAAAACGTCTGATTGGCCGACGTTTTGACGAAGAAGTTGTTCAACGAGATATTGACATGGTTTCGTATAAAATCGTCAAAGCCGACAATGGGGATGCCTGGGTTGAAGGATTGGGTAAACCAATGTCGCCACCAGAGATTTCAGCAAGAGTATTAATGAAAATGAAGAAAACTGCTGAAGATTATCTTGGTGAGGAGGTTACAGAGGCGGTCGTAACTGTTCCTGCATATTTTAATGATTCCCAGAGACAGGCAACAAAAGATGCCGGTAAAATTGCCGGCCTTGATGTTAAGCGTATCATCAATGAGCCTACTGCAGCTGCCTTGGCATATGGAATGGATAAAAAACGAGGCGATAAAAAGATTGTCGTTTATGATTTGGGTGGTGGAACGTTTGATGTATCAGTAATTGAAATCGCGGAAGTGGATGGTGAACATCAATTTGAAGTGCTAGCTACTAATGGCGATACTTTTCTTGGCGGCGAAGATTTCGATTTAAAAATTATAAGCTATCTGGCAAAAGAGTTTGAGCGTGATAGTGGTATTGATATTTCTAGTGATCCATTGGCAATGCAACGGCTGAGAGAAGCTGGTGAGAAAGCCAAAATTGAACTATCAAGTAGTCAGCAAACTGAGATAAATTTACCTTATATTACCGCTGATGCGACTGGCCCAAAGCATCTTAATATTAAATTAACCCGAGCTAAACTCGAGTCTTTGGTTGAAGAATTGGTATCCAGGACTATTGCACCATGCAAGGTTGCATTAAAAGATGCTGGCCTTAAAGTTAATGAAATTCATGATGTAATCCTAGTTGGTGGGCAGACAAGGATGCCTAAGGTGCAAGAAGAGGTTCAGAATTTCTTTGGAAAAGAACCCAAAAGAGACGTAAACCCCGATGAAGCTGTGGCATTAGGAGCCGCTATTCAAGGTGGAGTTCTAGCTGGAGATGTAACGGATGTGCTTTTATTGGACGTAACGCCATTGTCACTTGGAATAGAAACTTTAGGTGGCGTGATGACTAAAGTAATAGAAAAAAATACTACTATTCCTGCAAATGCTGAACAAGTTTTTTCAACCGCTGATGACAATCAAACAGCAGTGACTATTCATGTATTGCAAGGAGAAAGAGAGCGTGGTCCAGATAATAAATCTCTAGGACGATTTGATTTGAGCGATATTCCACCTGCCCCTCGAGGGATGCCACAAATTGAAGTGGCATTTGATATTGATGCAAATGGAATATTAAATGTTTCAGCCAAAGATAAAGCCACTGGAAAGAGCCAAAATATAATTATTAAAGCTTCTAGTGGGCTTGATGAAGATGAGATCGAAAGAATGGTCTCAGATGCTGCCAGTCACGCCGAAGAAGATAAGAAGTTTCGGGAACTAATTGATGTGCGGAATCAAGCGGACAGCCTCATTCACGGTTCCGAGAAAACCTTAAGTGAGCTAGGTGAAAAAGTTTCAAGTGAGGAAAGGCTTAAGATTGAAAATGCAATTGCTGATGTAAAAACTGTTTTAGATAGTGATGATAAGGAGGCGATAGAATCCAAAACAAAAATTCTCGCTGAAGCATCAGCTGAGATAGCTCAAAAGTTGTACGCTGAGCAAGCTGATAAATCTGGAGATGCTGAAGATAATAAAAGTGATGATAATAATAAGGATGATATTGTTGATGCGGAATTCGAAGAAGTAGAAGAAGAGAAAGAAGCAGAAGAAGAAAAATCAGATAAATAAGAACGTTCATTCTTTGTAAAACTAGAGTCATAAGGTAAGTAATGCTGCCTTATGATTTTTTTAAATATTTAATTAATAATTAATAGTAATTAATAATATGGCTAAACGTGATTATTACGATGTTTTAAGTGTAACGAGAGATGCATCTAAGGATGATATAAAAAAATCTTATCGACGCCTGGCTATGAAATTCCATCCAGATAGAAATAAAAATGACGCGGGTGCAGAAAAAAAATTCAAAGAAGCAAAAGAAGCATACGAAGCGCTTAGTGATAGTTCGAAACGAGAGACCTACGATCGTTTTGGGCATGAAGGTCTGAATCGAAATAGTGGTTCATCCTCTGGTGCAGAGGGTTTTGGCGATATCTTTGGCGATGTTTTTGGTGACATCTTTGGTGGTGGCAGATCTGGTGGCGGTCGAAGTCAGGTATTTCGGGGTGCAGACTTGCTCCATAAATTAAGTTTAAATCTTGAGGAAGCTATTTCGGGCGACTCTATCACCATTGATATTCCTACCCAGGTAAGTTGCAAAGGTTGCTCAGGAAGCGGTGCCAGAAAAGGATCAAAGCCATCTAAATGCAATACTTGTGATGGTGTTGGTCAAGTCAGAATGCAACAAGGATTCTTTTCGATTCAACAGACTTGCCCAAAATGTCAGGGTAATGGAACTGTAATTACCGATCCTTGTTCTGATTGTTATGGAAAGGGGCGCAAATCTAAAATAAAAACATTATCTGTGAAAGTTCCGCCAGGGGTAGATACGGGTGATCGTATTCGTTTAACCGGGGAGGGTGAGGCAGGAAAAAATGGCGGCCCTGCAGGCGACCTGTATGTTGAGATAAATGTAAATTCCCATAAAATTTTTGAGCGAGATGGGCCAAATATAGCATGCGAAGTTCCAATTTCTATATTAACGGCTTCTCTGGGCGGTGAGGTGGCTCTTCCAACTCTTAATGGTAGTGTTTCATTGAAAATTCCTACCGGAACTCAATCGGGAAAAATCTTTAGATTACGCGGGAAAGGTGTTTCAACAGCACGCGAGAAGCGAATTGGTGATCTATATGCAACAATTTCAGTTGAGACACCGGTTAATTTAACCAAAAAGCAAGAAAAGCTTCTTAAAGAGTTGTACTTGTCAATTGGTGAAGGAGGGGATAAGCATAGTCCCCGAGCAGGTGGGTGGCTTAGTTCCGTAAAAAACTTTTTTGACCGTATTGCTTCATAATTAGTAAATTGAATGTGGATTTTTAAAAAAAAATATTTTTTTAATCAATTCTCTGGCGAAGATTAACTACCTTAAGTAAACTTTAGGTATATCACTTTGGGATGGTTATTTTGAAAGGATGTTATATTTTTTTGTTCCTTGAATAAGGGTAATATTGATGATTATTAAGATAATCAGCAGGGGTTTTTTTTGAGCGTGCCAGCAATTTTAGTCCTAGAAGACGGTTCTATTTTTCATGGAACTTCCATCGGTGTTGAGGGCTCAACTGTCGGTGAAGTAGTTTTTAATACCTCAATGACGGGTTATCAAGAAATATTAAGCGACCCTTCTTATTGTAGGCAGATTATCACACTAACATACCCCAATGTGGGTAATACTGGTGCTAATACTGAGGATATGGAATCCAATATGATTCAGGCTTCTGGCTTAATCATTCGTAATGCATCTATGTCAGCGAGCAGTTGGCGTTCGGAACAAAGTTTCGAAGAATTTCTACTCGATAATAAATTGGTTGCGATTGTTGATATTGATACACGAAAATTAACCACATTACTCCGTAAAACCGGAGCTCAGTCTGGATGCATAATGACTGGAAATAGTAATTCCGAACTCGCATTAAATAAAGCTAAGAAATTTCCTGGCATAGCGGGCATGGATTTAGCTAAAATAGTCAGCACTAAAAAAGTATACGAATGGAGTGAGGGTAGCTGTTTCTCTAATCGTCTTAGTGCTTACTCTGCAGTAGAAAAGAAATTCAATATAGTTGCTTTAGATTATGGGATTAAACGCAATATATTGAGGCTTTTAGTTGATTTAGGTTGTAAAGTAACGGTTCTGCCTGCTGAAAGCTCGGCTCGAGAGATACTCTCTTATGATCCAGATGGAATTTTTTTATCTAATGGTCCAGGTGATCCAGGGGCTTGTGAATATGCGATTGCTGCAATTAAAGATCTTTTAAATACATCGATTCCTATCTTTGGAATCTGTCTTGGTTATCAATTATTGGCACTTGCATGTAATGCTCGGACTGTAAAAATGAAATTTGGACATCACGGTGCCAATCATCCGGTTTTGGATACGCTAACGGGTAAAGTTGTCATAACCAGTCAAAATCATGGTTTTGCTGTTGACGAAGATACGTTGCCAGGGAATATAGAGGTTACACATCGATCTTTATTCGATAATACGTTACAAGGGATCAGTATTAATGGAAAAGAAGCTTATGGATTTCAAGGTCATCCGGAAGCTAGTCCGGGACCGCATGACTTAATGCTGATATTTAATAAATTTATTAATATGATGAAAAATTATAATATTAATAGATAGTTACTAATTTTTTCAATGTAAAATATTTATGCCAAAAAGAAATGACATCAAAAGTATCCTTATCATTGGTGCAGGTCCAATCGTAATTGGACAGGCATGCGAGTTCGATTATTCTGGAACTCAAGCTTGCAAGGCATTAACAGAAGAAGGATTTAGAGTTATTTTGGTTAATTCTAATCCCGCAACTATAATGACGGACCCTGAGATAGCTGATGCTGTTTATATTGAGCCCGTTGATTGGAAGGCACTTGAGAAAGTTATACAAAAAGAAAAGCCAGATGCACTATTGCCAACAATGGGAGGGCAAACAGCATTAAATTGTGCTTTAGATTTGGTTCGAGAAGGTGTACTCGATAAGTACAATGTTGAATTAATTGCAGCCTCCAGAAAAGCCATAGATATGGCCGAGGACCGTGAGCAATTTCGAAAAGCAATGTCTGAAATAAATTTAGAGAGCCCTAGAGCTGAAATTGCACACACTCTAGATGAGGCATTGACTAAGCAAAAAATTGTGGGCTACCCAACAATTATTAGACCTTCTTTTACTATGGGCGGAAGTGGTGGAGGAATTGCTTATAATCATGAAGAATTTGAGCAGATAGTTAGTCATGGCTTAGAAATGTCGCCAACATCAGAAATTCTGCTAGAAGAGTCAGTAATTGGTTGGAAAGAGTTTGAGATGGAGGTGGTTCGTGACAAGAATGATAATTGTATAATTATTTGTTCTATAGAAAATTTTGATCCGATGGGTGTTCATACAGGAGACTCTATTACAGTTGCTCCAGCACAAACTCTTACTGATAAAGAGTACCAAAGAATGCGAAATGCTTCTTTTGATGTACTAAGAAAAATTGGCGTAGAAACCGGAGGGTCGAATGTTCAATTTGCTCTCAATCCTGATGATGGTCGGCTATTAATCATCGAAATGAATCCTAGGGTTTCTCGTTCATCTGCACTTGCATCCAAAGCTACGGGCTTTCCCATTGCAAAAATAGCGGCAAAATTGGCGGTTGGATTCACTTTGGATGAGCTCAGTAATGAGATTACCGGAGGTGCTACACCAGCATCCTTTGAACCATCAATCGATTATGTCGTTACCAAGATACCAAGATTTACTTTTGAGAAATTTCCTGGTGCAAATGATCGACTGACCACACAAATGAAATCTGTCGGTGAAGTAATGGCATTTGGCCGTAATTTTCAAGAATCATTACAAAAAGCACTTAGAGGTTTGGAAATAGGGGCAAATGGTCTCGATGAGCAAGTAAACGATATGAATACGCAGCTTGACGAGTATGAGCTTAGAGAAGAGCTAAAGTTTCCTGGTGCTGAGCGATTATGGCATTTAGCCAACGCCCTAAGATCAGGGCTTGATGTTAGGGAGGCTTATTCCATTACAGGTATAGACCCTTGGTTTCTTATCCAAATCAAAGACCTCATTAATGAAGAAAAAGCCCTGGAGAATTTTAATTACAAAGATCTTGATGAGAATTATTTATTAAGATTAAAAAAGAAAGGGTTCTCAGACGCAAGATTGGCGTCACTCTTGAATATCGAAGAATCTTCAATGAGATTGCATCGAATTAAACATAACATTCGCCCGGTCTTCAAAAGAGTGGATACCTGTGCGGCAGAGTTTGAAACTAATACAGCATATTTATACTCTACTTACGAAGAAGCTTGCGAGGCCGAGCCAAGTCAAAATAAAAAAATCATGATACTTGGGGGCGGACCTAATCGTATTGGGCAAGGTATTGAATTTGATTATTGTTGTGTTCATGCATCTATGGCCCTTAAAGAAGCTGGGTATGAAACAATTATGGTGAACTGTAATCCTGAGACAGTTTCGACTGATTTTGATATTTCTGATCGTTTATATTTTGAATCTTTAACTTTTGAAGATGTTATGGAAATCATTGATCTTGAAGAACCTGAAGGCGTGATAGTTCAATATGGTGGGCAAACACCCTTAAAACTAGCGCGTGCTTTGGAATTAGCGGGAGCACCAATTATAGGTACCTCGCCTGATTCAATAGATTTGGCTGAAGATCGAGAACGATTTCAGCGGTTAATTGTAGATCTTGACCTTTTACAGCCGCCAAATAAAACTGCCTCTGATAAAAATGAAGCAGTGAAGATGGGTGCTGATGTCGGTTTTCCATTGGTAGTCCGTCCCTCCTATGTCTTGGGTGGTAGAGCTATGGAAATTGTTCATAACGAAAAAGATCTGGGTGAATATATGGCCAAAGCGGTCAGCGTTTCAAATGATAGTCCAGTTTTATTAGATAGGTTTCTAGATTTAGCAATAGAAGTGGATGTCGATATTATTTGCGATGGCGTGAATATTTTTGTTGGTGGCATTATGGAGCATATTGAGCAAGCAGGAGTTCATTCTGGTGATTCCGGTTGCTCGCTTCCGCCTTTCAGTCTCTCTGAAGAGATACAAGAAAATCTTATTGAGCAAGTCAAAAAACTTGCTCATGGTTTGAATGTAATTGGACTGATGAATACTCAGTTCGCTATTCAGAATAATGATATTTATATACTAGAAGTTAACCCAAGAGCCTCAAGAACGATACCTTTTGTCTCTAAAGCAACGGGTGTTCCTTTGGCTAAAATTGCTGCTAGAGTGATGGTGGGAGAGAATCTGAAAGAAATGGGGTACACCAAACAAATAATTCCTCCGTATTATTCCGTTAAAGAAGCAGTCTTTCCATTTATTAAATTTCCAGGAGCAGACCCAATCCTTGGCCCTGAAATGAAATCAACTGGTGAAGTAATGGGTATTGGGAAGACTTTTGGTGAGGCTTATGCAAAAGCCCAATTAGCGGAAAGCGTTATCTTACCTCTTAAAGGTACTGCACTAATGAGTGTTAGGAATCGAGACAAAAGTGATGCCATAAGACTAGCTAAAATTCTAGTATCTAGAGGTTTTGATATAGTGGCTACTCACGGTACCGCCACAGAACTCACGAAAGCTGGTATAGATTGTAATAGAGTGAATAAAGTTAGAGAAGGTCGACCTCATATTGTTGATATGATAAAAAATGCAGAAATAGATTTAATTGTTAATACAACGGAAGGTAAAAGAGCAATTTTTGAGTCATCGTCAATCAGGGCGGAGGCGGTCAAAAAACAAGTTACCTACTACACAACACTTGGAGCTGCTATTGCTACTTGCGAAGCACTCGAGCATATTAATGACAGTGAAGTTAATCGTTTGCAAGATTTGCATAAGGAATTAAACCAATGAGTAAAGTACCAATGACCGTTCATGGGGCTCAATTGCTTCGTGATGAGCTAAAGAATTTGAAATCTATTGATCGTCCAAGAGTTATTTCGGCTATTTCCGAAGCTAGGGCCCATGGAGATCTAAAGGAAAATGCTGAATATCATGCCGCTAAAGAGCAACAAGGTTTTATTGAGGGCAGGATAAAAGAAATTGAAAGTAAGCTTGCTAACGCTCAAGAAGTAGATATTAATGCTGTTAATGCGCAGGGAAAGGTGGTTTTCGGTTCAACTGTAATGGTTGTTGACTTTCAGAATGATCAGGAAATTACTTATAAGATTGTAGGTGAAGATGAAGCTGACATTAAGCTTGGTATGGTATCTTACACCTCACCGATCGCAAGAGCTCTCATTGGAAAATCAGAGGGTGATGAGATCTTATTCCAAGCCCCCGGGGGCGAAAAAGAATACGAGATTATTTCAGTAACCTACATCTAGTAAACAATGCGTTCGAAACATATAAAGTAATTATTTAGGAAGTTTTATTTTTTGATCTTCTTTATTAGGACGATAAATAAGGGCGATATTACCGATTTTACCCACAAGCATCGAAGTAGTTTTTTCACATAATTGACTGAAGATTGTATTTTTTGATGCTTTGTCATGATTCCTTACTTTGATTTTAATTAATTCATGATGAGTAATAGTGCTATCAAATTCATCTAATAGAGGTTGAGATAGACCTTGACTACTTATTGTGATGATTGGCTTTAGAAGGTGCCCTTTGCCACGTAAGAATTTTTTATGTGTTTCGCTTAATATCATGAGATACAAATTGTAACAGTATTTTGATGATATTATTTTTAATTTGTCTAAAGTAACAACATATTATATGGGTAAATCTAATCAAGAGTGGCGAAATCGGCAAAATCGAGATCCCTTTGTCAAACGAGCCCTTAAAGAAGGCTGGAGATCTAGAGCTGTATTTAAGTTAGAGGAAATTAATAATAAAGAAAAGATATTATATCCAGGAATGACCTGCATGGATTTAGGTTCTTCGCCAGGAAGTTGGAGTCAATATACAAGCTTGAAGTTAAAAGAAAAAGTCGAGATTATTGCCCTAGATATCCTGCCGATGGATTACTTACCTGCAGTTGAGTTCGTTCAGGGAGATTTTTCAGATGACGAATTTTTCAACAGCATACTGCTATTATTAAAAAATAGAAAAATAGACCTTGTAATGAGTGATATGGCACCCAATATAAGTGGTATAAAGATTAGTGATCAGGCAAGATCAATGCATTTGGTGGAGCTTGCTTTGGATATTGCAAAGAAAATTCTAAAAAAAAGAGGAAATTTTATTTGTAAGTTATTTCAAGGTTATGGTTCTGAAATATTCATAAAAGAAGTTAGGCAGGAATTTGAAAAAGTGAAGGTGTTTAAACCAAAATCTTCACGCCCTGATAGTCGCGAGGTATATTTGATCGCAAAGAGCTATCTTGGTTAGATTATTGTAAGATATTTGTAATACTAATTGAGGTAAATGTTGATTTTTTATTGGAGTGAAGCACGCTGTGAATGATTTAACTAAAAATATATTGGTGTTTGTAGTTGTTGTCGTTGTTTTGATGTCTGTTTTTCAGAATCTAAACGGTATAAGCGGTGGCGGCGTTGAAAGGCAAGATTATTCAGATTTTTTAAATCAAATTCGTTCTGGGAAAGTTCAGCGTGTTGAGTTTCAAGGGGATAAAATAACTTATGGGGACAGGGATCCTCTTTCTTATTACACGATAAGTCCTGAAACTGATAATAATGCACTTATTGGTTTGATGGAGGATAATAATGTCCGTTTTACTGGTGAGGAGCCTGAGAGCCAGAGTTTAATTGGTCAATTGCTTATTAGTTCTTTTCCGATCCTTCTTTTGATTGGAGTATGGGTATATTTTATGAGGCAAATGCAGGGCGGCGGTCGCGGTGGTGCAATGTCGTTTGGTAAAAGCAAGGCTAAATTACTCAGTGAAGATAATATCAACATTACATTTGCTGATGTGGCTGGAATCGAAGAAGCGAAACAAGAATTATCCGAAGTTGTCGAATTTCTTCGTGATCCAACTAAGTTTCAACGTCTTGGAGGTAAAATCCCAAGAGGTGTGTTAACTGTTGGTCCCCCAGGAACAGGAAAAACGTTATTAGCTAAAGCCATTGCTGGCGAAGCAAAAGTTCCGTTCTTTTCTATCGCGGGTTCTGATTTCGTTGAAATGTTTGTTGGTGTAGGCGCATCTCGTGTCCGTGATATGTTTGAGCAAGCCAAGAAACAAGCTCCTTGTATCATATTTATTGATGAGCTTGATGCGGTTGGACGTCATCGTGGTGCCGGTCTTGGTGGTGGTCATGATGAGAGAGAGCAAACTCTTAACCAAATGTTAGTCGAGATGGATGGTTTTGAGAGTAATGATGGTGTTATCGTGATTGCAGCCACAAACAGGCCCGATGTTTTGGATCCAGCGTTACTCAGACCGGGGAGATTTGATCGACAAGTAGTAGTTCCTTTGCCCGATATACTTGGTCGTGAAGCAATATTAAAAGTTCATATGCGGAAAGTGCCTCTGGCGGATAACGTTGAGCCTAATATTATCGCAAGAGGGACACCTGGTTTCTCTGGTGCTGATTTGGCAAATTTGATTAATGAGGCGGCTTTATTTGCAGCCAGGGAGAGTAAACGTGTCGTCAGCATGGATGAGTTTGAAAAAGCAAAAGATAAAATAATGATGGGTGCTGAACGTCGTTCAATGGTCATGAGCGAAAAAGAAAAACTAAATACAGCCTATCATGAAGCTGGTCATGCCATAGTCGGTTACATTGTTCCTGATCATGATCCAGTCTATAAAGTAACTATTATCCCAAGAGGAATGGCGCTTGGAGTTACCATGTATCTCCCAGAAGAGGACAAATACAGTATCTCAAAAGAAAAATTAGAAAGTAATATATCTTCTTTGTATGGAGGAAGGCTTGCTGAAGAGATGACATTAGGGCCCAACGGAGTTACCACGGGAGCTTCTAATGATATTGAAAGAGCAACTGAAATAGCTAGAAATATGGTTACAAAATGGGGTTTGTCGGAAAAATTAGGGCCACTTACTTATAGCGAAGATGAGGGTGAGGTTTTTCTGGGCAGGTCAGTAACGCAACAAAAACATGTATCTTCCGAAACAGCTAAAACTATTGATGTAGAAATTAGAGCAATTATTGATAGAAATTATCAACGTGCAAAAGATATTCTAAAAAAGTATAAAAACGAATTAGATGCAATGGCGGCTGCTTTGATGAAATACGAAACAATTAACCGACCTCAAATAATAGATATTATGGAAGGGCGGGAGCCCAATCCCCCTGAAGGCTGGGAAGATAAAGGTCGGAAAAAAGCATCCACTACTAAAAGCCCAAAGAAAAAGAAAAATACATCGCCGCCCGTAATCGGCGGTCCTGCTAGTGAGCATTAAATACTAGTATAGAAACATGTTACTTAATTTAGGCCAGCGTACGCTTGATTTGTCAGCACCTAAAGTTATGGGCGTTATAAATATGACACCCGATTCATTTTCTGATGGTGGTAAATACCAGACATTGGACGATGCTTTCTCAGCTGCATACAAAATGATAAGTGATGGCGCTACCATAATTGATATCGGGGGCGAATCAACAAGACCTGGCGCCCAGGAAATTCCCACTCAAATTCAACTTGATCGTGTTATCCCATTGATTGAAATGATCAAAAAGAATTCCAATATTATTATTTCAATCGACAGTGGTAATCCAGAGGTGATAAAGGAATCTATTAGCAGCGGTATAGAACTAGTTAATGATGTTTTTGCCCTACAAAAACCAGGTGCTCTTGAAGTATTTGCAAAATCAGATAAAGCGGTATGTTTGATGCATATGCAAAACCAACCAAAGAATATGCAAAATAACCCGATTTATAATAAATTACCGGATGATATCCTTGGCTTTTTTGAACAAAGAATTAATGATTGTCAAAATGCTGGCATAGCTAAAAATAGAATCATTATTGATCCTGGATTTGGTTTTGGAAAGAATATGCAGCATAATTTAATTTTGCTTAAATGCTTGAAGAGTTTTACAAAATTTAACACTCCAATTTGTGTGGGTTTATCGCGAAAAAAATTAATAGGAGATCTTACCGGTAAATCCATAGAAGAAAGGCTTGTAGGTGGTATAGTTGCAGCTTTACACGCAATTAAAAATGGAGCAAATATAATTAGAACTCATGATGTCGCAGCTTCCGTCGATGCATTAAAGATTATGCACTCAATTGAAAATACAGATCTTTCGTTGTAATAAAAAGGATTTTGAAAGTTATGAAATATTTTGGAACTGATGGAATAAGAGGAAGGGTAGGTCAAGATACTATGACGCCAGAGTTTGCATTGCGCGTAGCTAATGCTTCTGCTCAGGTATTGGCTCCGAATGGCGGTATTGTGCTTATCGGGAAAGATACCAGAATATCTGGCTATATGTTTGAATCGGCATTAGAAGCCGGGTTTGTATCTGCAGGAATGGATGTAAAGCTTCTTGGCCCAATACCTACACCAGCCATTGCATACCTCATAAAGAAATATAACGCTGATCTGGGCATAGTTATCAGTGCTTCGCACAATTCTTATTCGGATAATGGCATCAAATTTTTTAATCATTTAGGTACCAAACTGGATGATGAGACTCAAAATAAAATTGAAAATTTACTTGATCAGCCAGCCTTGACAAAAGACTCGGCGGATTTGGGTAGGGCGTCAATTGATTCACTGGCAAGAGAGCGCTATCAGGAGTTCTGTATATCAACTTTTGAAAGCGAGCAAAATTTAGAGAAGTATAAAATTGTATTTGATGGGGCTAATGGCTCTGGGTATAAAGTAGGCCCACGAATTTTTAATGACTTAGGTGCACAAATTCTTTCTATTGGTTGTTCGCCAAACGGTAAAAATATTAATGAAAATTGTGGTTCTACGTATCCCGCTCTATTACAACAAACTGTTAGAGCGATTGGAGCTAATGTAGGTATTGCACTCGATGGAGATGGTGATCGAGTATTAATGGTTGATGAGTTTGGTGAATTATTAGATGGTGATCAGCTTTTATATATACTTGCGCTTGATTTGAAGTCTCAAGGAAAACTCAAGGGTCCGGTCGTTGGTACTGTAATGAGTAATATGGGCTTGGAGATGGCGCTAAAAAAAGAAAAAATTCCCTTCTTAAGATCTAATGTTGGTGATCGTTATATTCTTGAAATATTACGTCAAGAAGGCGGTAATATTGGCGGTGAAACTTCGGGCCATATGATATGCATGGATTATGCTGAAACAGGCGATGGTTTAATAACTGCATTGCAAATACTTGAAATCATGGTGCGAACAAATAAGACGCTCAGCCAGCTAACTAAAAATCTCACGAAATATCCACAAATAACTGAAAATATTGATATTAATAGTAATTTTGATGTTATGAAATCGAAAGATATCGCCTTAGCTGTTAGTGAGGTGGAGGCGCAATTAATGAGTCGTGGTAGGGTTATTTTGAGACCCTCAGGAACCGAGCCGGTTGTGCGTATTACCGTGGAAGGCCAGGATTATGACTTGGTGGCGAAACTTACTGAGCAACTTGTTGGTAAAATTAAGTCACTTGTAAGATAAGTGCTTTTATCAACACAGATTGCTTTGGTATTACTTGCTCTGTATCCTTGCCATCCTTCTTAATGTTTTTTTAAAGGTTTTTTGATATGCGTAACCTAATGGTTGCTGGAAATTGGAAAATGAATGGCGATTCAGTCATGGCATCTACATTAATAGATGACATTGTTGTTGGCTTCAAGGGCTATGACTCATGCGAGCTATTGATCTGCCCACCATTTCCATTATTAAGCCTTGTTGCAAATAAAATCAAAGGCACCTCTTTATTGCTTGGGGCGCAAAATCTTTCCGAACATAAATCAGGCGCATACACTGGAGAGATTTCAGCATCTATGCTTGAAGATATGGGTTGTCAGTATGTCATTGTAGGGCACTCTGAAAGAAGAGCTATTATGCGCGAAACCAATGAAATGGTAGCTGAAAAATTCCATGCTGCTGTTAATAATGGGTTGATACCCATTTTATGTGTGGGTGAAACATTAGAACAAAAAAATCAAGAGCAAACTACGCAAATTATTGAAGAACAGTTAAAGTCAGTCATGGGTACTAATGACGACTCAATGACTAATGCAATAATTGCTTATGAGCCGGTTTGGGCTATTGGTACTGGGCTCACAGCAACTCCCGAGGAAGCACAACACATCCATCATTTCATAAGGAATACAATTTCATCGATATCTCAAGAGATAGCAGATAAAATTCAGATTCTTTATGGTGGAAGCGTTAATGGAGATAATGCTAAAGGACTTTTTTCAATGCCAGACATAGACGGTGGATTAATTGGGGGAGCATCATTAACTGCTCGTGATTTTCTATCAATTGCTAAAGCAACAAATAAATAGGTTTTTTTATGAGTACAATTCAGACAATAGTTTTAATCGCCCACACAGTGATCGCGTTATTAATTATAGTTCTCGTGCTTCTGCAAAGAGGTAAGGGCGCAGATGCTGGAGCTGCATTTGGTTCTGGTGCATCATCCACGGTTTTTGGATCTCAAGGATCATCAAATTTCTTTTCAAGAACTACGGCTATATTAGCTGCTTCATTTTTTATATCTAGCTTATCTCTTGCTTATTTAAGCAGTCAGCAGGCGGATACACCAGATAGTTTAATCGAGAGTATTGTCGATATCGATACTGGGGAAAGCTCAGTGGTGATTGATGAAGTGGCGCCTGAAATTACAAATGATAATTTATCAATGGATGCTATGCCTTCTATCGAGGTATCTGACTCAACAACCGAATCTGAGCAATAATTCATTTATCATTCGTTTTGCAAAAAATCGAAGGCAGCTGATGTAGTGGAATATTAGACATAATTTTTTGGGTAAGTGTATCTCTAAAAATTATCCAGCTAAATATTAAGAGTTTTGACTAAATTAACTTATAAAAATAAACAGTCTGAAGTTATCAAATGCAGATGTGGTGGAATTGGTAGACACGTAGCCTTGAGGGGGCTATGCCTTTGGGCGTGAGAGTTCGAGTCTCTCCATCTGCACCAAACTAAGTAATGTCTCAAGTTATATAAAATTTGTATTTTTTTGCGTTGCTCATGCACGCTTTTTTTATTTTAGAGAAATAATAAAATTCATTTTCAAAAGACTGTTATATCGACCCTTCAGGCTGGTATAATAATGGAATAATCATCTAAGGTACGCTGATAAAATGCTTGAAAACTATCTGCCAATTCTTATTTTCTTAGCGGTTGCTACTGCAATTGGATTAGTTCTATTGGGGCTTGGCTTTCTTTTTGGCAGTGGCAGTAAAGATAAAGAAAAATTATCTCCTTATGAATGTGGCTTCGAGCCTTTCGAAGACAGTAGGATGAAATTTGATGTTCGTTATTATTTGGTAGCCATTCTTTTTATTATTTTTGATCTGGAAACTGCTTTTTTGATTCCTTGGGCAGTATCTCTGGATGTAATTGGTGGTTTTGGTTTAATAGCGATGGCGATATTTTTAATCATCTTAGTGGTTGGTTTTATTTATGAATGGAAGAAGGGGGCGCTAGAATGGGATTAGCTGAATCAGGTGAATTGACTGTACCTAAGAATGACCCAGTCTCAAGTAATGACGATTTTCAAAAAAAAGGTTTCATGGTAACCAGTGTTGATGCGCTCGTTAATTGGGCTCGAACGGGATCCATGTGGCCAATGACATTTGGTCTAGCGTGCTGCGCTGTTGAGATGATGCATGCGGGGGCAGCAAGATACGATTTAGATCGATTTGGTATCATCTTTAGGCCTAGCCCACGTCAATCTGACGTTATGATCGTAGCTGGCACATTGGTCAATAAGATGGCACCTGCTTTGAGGAAAGTATACGATCAAATGCCTGAACCTAGATGGGTTATATCAATGGGTTCATGTGCAAATGGTGGCGGTTATTACCATTATTCTTATTCGGTCGTTAGAGGTTGCGATCGAATAGTTCCAGTAGACGTCTATGTACCAGGATGTCCACCAACGGCAGAAGCATTAATCTATGGATTAATTCAACTGCAGAAAAAGATTCACAAAACCTCAACAATCTCGAGATAATAATTAGTTTATGAAAATTTCACACGAGGAAATGAGTGCTCGGATTGATGCTTGCTTTGATGGCAAGATGGTCGCAGATAGCTCTCAGTTTGATGAATTGACCTTCGTGCTCGATCAAGCTGATTTGATCGAAGTCTCAAAGACATTGCATGACGATGATGATTTTAAATTCACTCAATTGATTGATCTATGCGGAGTTGATTATCTGACTTATGGTCAGGATGAGTGGATTACGCAAAGTGCAACCGGCAGTGGTTTTAGTCGTGGCGTATCTCGTAAACCAGTCATTTTAGACGATGCTGATACCTTTGACGCTAAACGCTTTGCTGTTGTATACCATCTTCTATCAGTAGAACATAATATTAGGCTGCGCCTCAGAGTTTATACAGGCTCGAGTAATCCACCTATTGTGCCTTCCGTAGAGAGTATCTGGAGTGCAGCAAATTGGTTTGAGCGAGAAGCTTTTGATATGTTTGGAATCCTGTTTGAAGGACACCCTGATTTGAGAAGAATACTTACTGATTACGGATTTATAGGGCACCCATTTCGTAAAGATTTTCCTTTATCTGGGAATGTTGAAGTTCGTTATGATGCTGATCAAGGGAAAGTTGTGTATCAACCTGTCTCTATTGAGCCAAGAACGCTTGTTCCAAGAGTGATTCGAGATGACAACCGTTACTCAGATGAGTTAAAGGATTCTACTGATGGCTGAAATTCAAAACTACACCATGAATTTTGGACCTCAACATCCAGCTGCTCATGGTGTATTGAGATTAATATTAGAGATGAATGGTGAGGTCATACAAAGCGCCGATCCTCATATCGGTCTTTTGCATAGAGGTACTGAAAAATTAGCAGAATCTAAACCTTATAATCAAAGTATAGGCTATATGGATCGATTGGATTACGTTTCAATGGTATGCAACGAGCATGGTTATGTTTTGGCGATTGAGAAGTTACTCAAGCTCACTCCACCTAGAAGAGCGCTTTATATTCGTGTTTTATTTGATGAAATAACGCGAATATTAAATCATTTGATGTGGCTTGGGACGCACGGTCTGGATGTGGGTGCGATGACCATGTTTTTATATTGTTTTCGGGAACGCGAAGATCTGATGGATTGTTATGAGGCGGTTTCAGGCACCAGGATGCATGCCACATATTATCGCCCTGGAGGAGTTTATCGAGACCTACCAGAAATGATGCCTAAGTATGAATCGTCAAATAACAAAAAGAAAAAACACACTGACCGCTTGAATTATAATCGTGAAGGCTCATTGTTGGATTTTATTGAATCCTTTACGGAACGTTTTCCTTCTTGCGTTGATGAATATGAAACCTTACTTACTGACAATCGAATTTGGAAACAACGAACCGTTAATATTGCGGTTATCTCACCTGAGAGAGCACTGAATCTTGGTTATACCGGGCCCATGTTGCGAGGCTCAGGAGTGGAGTGGGATTTAAGAAAGAAACAGCCTTATGCTGTTTACAACGAATTAGATTTTGATATACCTATCGGCCTTAATGGTGATTGTTATGATCGGTATCTCGTCAGAGTTGAGGAAATGAGGCAATCAAATCGCATTATTAAGCAATGCGTTAATTGGTTAAGAGATAACCCTGGTCCTGTCATGACTGATGACCAAAAAATTGCTCCACCAAAGCGAATGGGAATGAAAGATGATATGGAATCTCTTATTCATCATTTCAAACTGTTCACGGAGGGTTATTGCGTCCCTGAAGGTGAGGTATATGCAGCCGTCGAGGCACCAAAAGGAGAATTTGGTATCTATTTGGTTTCAGACGGAGCCAATAAACCGTACAGAGTAAAAATTAGAGCGCCGGGTTTTGCTCATTTAGCTTCTATGTCAGAAATGGTTGTTGGACATATGCTAGCAGATGTCGTTGCGGTAATGGGCACACAGGATATTGTATTTGGTGAGATTGATAGATGAAGACATTATCAAAACATGCGAAAGAAAAAATAGATTTATTGCTTGAGCGATTTCCTGAAGATCGTCAAAGATCGGCCATTATAGGTGCATTGCATATAGTGCAACATGAAAATACCGGCTACCTAACTGCCGAGTTGATGAATGAGGTAGCCGAATATCTTTCGATTCCAACCATGCAAGTCTATGAAGTTGCTACATTTTATTCGATGTTTAATACCATGCCAGTCGGGCGCCATAATGTAGCAATATGCACCAATATATCTTGCATGCTCAGAGGCGCAGATGAAATTGTAGACCATGTTGAGAAAAAATTAGGCATAAAAATTGGCGACAGCACGGCCGATGGCAAAATTTATCTAAAGAGAGAAGAGGAATGTTTGGCGGCTTGTTGCGGGGCCCCAATGATGATGGTGGATCACCATTATCACGAGAACCTGACTTTGGATAAAATTGATAAAATATTAGGGGATCTTGATTGAAATCAATTCCTGAAAATTTAGTTTGTTTTAATACCTTTGAGGCAGATAAACCATGGACTTATGAAACCTATCGAAAGCATGGTGGGTATGATGCTTGGGATAGAATATTAAAAGGTGAGCTGTCTCCCGAGCAGGTAATTGAAGAGGTTAAGGCATCGGGGTTAAGAGGACGAGGCGGCGCTGGATTTCCTACAGGCTTGAAATGGAGCTTCATGCCTCGCTTACAACCAATCCAAAAATATCTTGTTTGTAATTCAGATGAAAGCGAGCCAGGCACGTGCCATGACAGAGAGGTGCTTCGAAAAAATCCTCACGCTCTTATCGAAGGTATGGCAATAGCTGCTTACGCAATGGGTGCAACTATCGCTTACAATTATATCCGTGGAGAGTTTATGGAGGAACCCATACCTCGTTTTGAGCTCGCCGTCAAAGAAGCCTATGAACATAAATTATTGGGCAAAAATATTCAGAGCTCAAATATAGATCTTGAGCTGCACACTTTTGTGGGTGCAGGAGCGTATATCTGCGGTGAGGAAACTGCGTTATTGGAATCTTTGGAGGGTAAGCAAGGAAAACCCAGGTTTAAACCTCCTTTTCCTGCAAATTTTGGCTTATATGGCAAGCCAACTACCATCAACAACACGCAAAGTCTGGCCAGTGTTCCAAGTATTATAAGAAATGGCGCAAAATGGTTTAAGGATATTGGCGTTGAAAATTCTGGAGGAACGGCTCAATTTTCTGTTTCTGGGCATATTGAAAGGCCGGGTAACTATGAATTACCCATGGGTACCTCATTCAAAGAGCTGCTTGAATTATGTGGCGGCGTTTTAGGAGGTGCCAAGCTTAAAGCCGTAATTCCAGGCGGCTCATCTGTACCAGTCATGCCTGCAGAAACCATCTTAGGGTGCACGATGGATTATGATTCGCTCCAAAAAGCGGGTTCATCGTTTGGAACAGGAGCAGTTATAGTGATGGATGAAACGACCTGCATGGTCAAGGTTCTAAGAAGAATCGCTCGGTTTTACATGGCTGAATCGTGTGGTCAATGTACCCCTTGCAGGGAAGGTACCGGGTGGTTATACCGCATGCTTACTAGAATTATTGAGGGTCAGGGTGAACTAGAAGATCTAACGAAATTAGTCGAGATTGCAAATAAGATTGAAGGTCATACTATTTGCGCCTTGGGAGATGCAGCTGCTTGGCCAGTGCAGAGTTTTTTGAAACATTTTCATCATGAATTCGAATACATGGTTAACAACAAAGGTCGCAGCATAGTGTCAATCGATGATGAGGTGACTGTATGAGCGATGATTTAATTGAAATTGAGATTGATGGAAAGTCAGTCCAAGCAAAAAAAGGCCAAATGATTATTGAGGCAACGGACACAACAAGCAGTTATGTCCCTCGTTTTTGTTATCACTCTAAATTAAGTATCGCGGCAAACTGTCGTATGTGTTTAGTTGAAGTTGAAAAAGCCCCCAAACCTCTTCCAGCATGCGCGACTCCAGTTGCTGCGGGCATGAAAATATTTACACGATCGCCCTATGCTATAGCCGCACAGAAAGCGACCATGGAGTTTCTTTTAATCAATCATCCTTTGGATTGCCCTATATGCGATCAAGGCGGTGAATGTGAGTTACAAGATATAGCCATGGGATATGGCCGTGGTATTTCTCGTTACAACGATAATAAACGAGTGGTTAAAGACAAAAATATTGGGCCATTAGTGTCCACAGATATGACGAGATGCATTCATTGCACGAGATGCGTTCGTTTTGGTGAGGAGATAACCGGCGTACAAGATCTGGGGACAGTAATGCGCGGTGAAAATATGAGAATCGATACTTATGTTGAAAAAAGTATCGATCATGAATTGTCCTCTAATATTATTGACTTGTGTCCAGTCGGCGCTTTGAATAACAAACCTTATAGGTACAGCGCGCGGTCTTGGGAAATGATTCAGCACGAAACTATTGCGGCGCATGATTGTGTTGGAAGTAATATATACGCCCATGCACTTAGGGGCACAGTTAAGCGAGTTGTTCCTAGAGAAAATGAAGCCATTAATGAAACCTGGATTTCAGATCGCGATCGTTTTAGCTATGAAGGAATTTATAGTGATGAAAGATTAATGTCACCTATGATAAAAAAAGACGATCAATGGCAAGAGATATCATGGAAAGATGCCTTAATAGAGATTGTAGAAAAACTTAAAGTAGTGGAAAACAATTCTGCAGCGGTGCTCGCTTCTCCAAATTCGACGTTAGAAGAGTTTTATCTGCTGTCTAGACTGAGTGATGAGTTGTCTATAAGTAATATTGATCATCGACTTAGAATGGTTGATTTTACGGATCAATTGAATGATCCAAAAATTCCTCTTTTAGGTATAAATATAGCTGAGATAGAGAACTGTAAACAAATTGTTGTGGTTGGCTCGGATATCCGAAAAGAAGCTCCAATCATAGGTCATCGTATAAGAAAAGCGGCACTCTCTGGTGCTCAGATTGGCATTATTAATGAGAATATTAACGAATACTTTTTTGATGTAGCGGTGTATTTGTCAGAAAGCATTATCGGCAATCTTTTGGGCTTATTAAGTGCATTGAATGGTGAACCACCAGAAGAAATGCGTGATATTTTTAAACAGATAAAGCCGACAAAAGAACAACAAAAATTAGCAGCGATACTAAATAGTGAGAATAAGAAGCACTTTATATTGGGACATCTTGCTATTAATCATCCCTACGCATCGGCGATTAGATTGCTTTCGGCTAAGATAGCTGAACTAACTGGTGCAGTACTTGGTTTTATCACAGAAGGCTCAAATGCGGCTGGCGGTCATCTTATGGGTGTATTACCGCACAGAGGTTTTGCCGGCAGCTCTCGGGAAATCATTGGTCATAGTATAAGTGAGATTTCTGAGAATAATTTGGATCTATTGCTGTTGTTTAATGCTGAGCCTGGCAAGGATATCCCAAATTTATCTGCTGAAAAACTAACCGATTCACTGGTGATTGCCTTAACTCCATATGCAACAGAAAATTACAAAACAACAGCCGATATTATGCTGCCAATTGGAACTTTTGCTGAAACATCTGGCACTTATATCAACTGCGAGGAACGCTGGCAGAGCTTTTCTGGAATCGCTAACCCAGTTGGTGAGTCCCGTCCTGGCTGGAAAGTCTTACGTGCTATTGGGTCATTATTGGGAATGAGTGAGTTTGAGTTTGAGTCATCAGAATCAGTGCTTGATGAGATTTCTCAAAGATTAAAAGATACACCTATGAGCAATGAGATAAATAATTTTTCGTTGCAAAATAAAATAAACAAGAAAGATTTACTTGATACTCATTTGGTTCAAAGTGTACCAATGTATGAGGTTGACTCCGTCTTGCGTCATTCCGCTTCATTGCAATTAACGCCTGAGGCATCCCGCTCGGACAGCACATGAATATAAATGCCTTGATACCCTCAATAGTAACGAATCAATGGAATTTATTGCCATTGTATTTGCAAAATCTAGTGATTATTACGACACAAATCTTAGCTGTAACTATCTGTGTGATCTTAACGGTTGCCTTTACTACTTATTTCGAGAGAAAGGTCATCGGTTATATGCAAGGTAGAATTGGTCCAAATAGGGTGGGTATAAAAGGCCTAGGGCAACCATTTGCTGATGTGATTAAGTTATTGATTAAAGAAGTGGTAATCCCTTCTCGATCAAATCGTTATCTTTTTATCATCGCGCCGTTGCTTTCGCTCATTCCAGCATTAGCAACTTGGGCGGTAATTCCATTAACAGATGGTTTCGTTATAGCTGATATTAATGCCGGTTTACTGTATGTATTGGCACTGACTTCAGTGGGTGTTTATGGAGTACTTTTGGCGGGCTGGGCAACGAACTCAAAGTATGCATTTCTAGGTGCCATGAGATGTGCAGCACAAATCGTGGCTTATGAAATTGCCATGGGATTTGCATTAATTGGTGTTCTTATGGCCAGTGGCAGCCTTAACTTAGGCGACATAATTGCTTCACAATCGGGCGGTTTTAGTCAGTGGTTTATTATTCCTTTATTTCCTTTGTTCATGGTTTATTTTATCTCCGGAGTGGCAGAAACGAATCGTGCTCCATTCGATGTTGCAGAAGGTGAATCTGAGATAGTCGCTGGTTTTCATGTTGAGTATTCAGGGGTTGCCTTTGCCGTATTTTTCCTCGCTGAATACGCGAACATTATTTTAATCGCCGCGCTTACGTCAATTTTCTTTTTAGCTGGCTGGTCATCACCATTTGAGGGTTGGTCATTTCTTGGTGAAGGTAACTTCTTAAGAGAGCCTAGTTTTTTCTGGCTGGCAGTTAAAATTTGTTTTTTCATTTTTGTATTTTTTTGGATCAGAGCGACATTTCCCCGGTATCGTTATGATCAAATTATGCGTTTAGGATGGAAAATATTTATACCTGTAACAATTGTTTGGATTGCGGTTGAAGGTGTAATGGTTTGGTTGAAAGTCGGACCTTGGTCAATATAAATAGGTTAATCATGAAAAAGTTAAAAAGTTACATAAAGACATTTACCTTATGGGAGTTATGGCAAGGTCTTTCCGTTACCTTAAGGAATTTCTTTAGGCCGTCTACTACGATTCAATATCCAGAAGAAAAAACACCACAATCCCCAAGATTCAGAGGGCTGCATGCTTTGAGGCGTTACCCAAACGGTGAAGAACGCTGTATTGCTTGTAAGCTATGTGAAGCTGTCTGTCCAGCACTAGCAATAACCATTGAATCGGATGTCGGCGATGATGGGACACGACGAACCACCCGGTATGATATAGATTTGTTTAAATGCATTTATTGTGGTTTTTGTGAAGAGGCCTGTCCGGTTGATGCTATCGTTGAAACTCGTATTCATGAATATCACATGGAGGCGCCAGGTGAAAATATCATGACAAAAGATAAACTCCATGCCATTGGTGATAAATTTGATAATTTGATAACCAAAGACAAAGCAGCCGATGCTAAGTATCGATAAAAGGATATAAGAACTTGTTTCAAGCCATTTTATTTTACGCGTTTTCAGGACTACTGCTTGCTGCTGCGTTAGGCGTAATATTTTCTCGTAATCCTGTGCATGCCGTCATGTTCTTAGTCGCTGCTTTTTTTCAAAGCGCTGTTTTGTGGTTACTAGCCGAAGCCGAATTTTTAGCGATAATTTTGGTGCTCGTATACGTTGGTGCGGTTATGGTGTTGTTTTTATTTGTGGTGATGATGCTGGATATCAATATTGAAGAAGCTCGCGGTGGCCTTTCTAAATATGCCCCATTAGGCTTAATTATCGCTGCGTTAATGATAGTTGAATTAATTCAGGTAATTAGGTTCCGAAGTGACGGTGAGGTATTGCAGGGCTTTGCTGTTACACCGGAAAATTACAGCAATACCGAGGCATTAGGGGCGGTGTTATATACCGAGCACGTGTATGCCTTTGAGATTGCGTCAGTTATTTTGTTGCTGGCTATTGTCGCTGCCATAACTCTGACGATGCGAAAAAGGCCAGGACTGAAAGCTCAAAATATAGCCGAGCAGGTTGCGGTAGATGCCAAGGATCGAATTCGAATCATAAAAATGGAATCGGAGTCTTAATCATATGGTAATTGGACTCGATCATTATTTAATTATTTCGGCTGTTTTATTCACCTTAGCAATAGCCGGTATTTTCATTAACCGTAAGAATCTTATTTTATTGCTGATGTGCATAGAATTGATGCTATTGGCTGTCAACTTCAACTTCATCGCGTTTTCTCGTCATCTGGGTGATGAGACCGGTCAAGTATTTGTCTTTTTTATATTAACTGTAGCAGCCGCTGAAGCAGCCATAGGGTTAGCGATTCTAGTGGTATTGTTTCGTAATCGTCGCTCAATTAATGTCAATGAACTCGATGAGATGAAGGGCTGATCCTAATGGATATCTATAGCGTGCATCTTGCCATTGTGTTGTTGCCTTTATTGGCCGCTATCGTCGCTGGTTTATTTGGTTCTAGTATCGGCAGAAGTGCGGCACATTGGCTCACGATACTGGCTGTTGGATCCTCATTTTTATTGTCATTTTCATTGTTGTTGAATTCGCTTTACGGTGATTTTTATACTGAAAATTATACGCTTTACACTTGGGCTATAAGCGGTGATCTTCGAATGGAGATTGGCTTTTTGGTTGATCGTTTGTCGTTACTGATGATGTCGGTGGTTACTTTCGTCTCTCTAATGGTACATATATATACGATTGGCTATATGCATGATGATCCAGGGTACCAGCGTTTTTTTAGTTTCATCTCGCTCTTTACTTTTGCGATGCTCATGTTGGTCATGTCGAATAATTTCCTTCAACTTTTCTTTGGCTGGGAAGCGGTGGGTCTGGTTTCATATTTGCTGATTGGTTTTTGGTTTAAAAAAGAAAGTGCCATTACGGCTAATCTAAAAGCATTTCTAGTAAATCGAGTGGGTGATTTTGGCTTCTTATTAGGCATTGCTGGAATTGTAATGTTCACTAATAGCCTCGATTACTATGAGGTGTTCGAGCAAGCACCATTTATTGCTTCACAAAACCTTCCTATTATTAATGGAATCTCTTGGAATGCCATGACCGTGATCTGCATTCTTCTGTTTATTGGTGCCATGGGAAAATCGGCACAAGCGCCATTACATGTCTGGCTTCCCGATTCAATGGAAGGACCAACACCAATATCTGCTTTGATTCATGCGGCCACGATGGTCACCGCTGGCATCTTTATGGTGGCAAGAATGTCACCCTTATTTGAACTTTCAGAAACAGCATTGGCCTTTGTATTGGTTATTGGTGCTATTACCGCATTTTTTATGGGTCTTTTGGGTATCATTCAAAATGACATCAAAAGAGTGGTCGCTTATTCCACGCTTTCTCAATTAGGTTATATGACGGTGGCACTCGGTGTGTCTGCCTATGGAGCGGCCATCTTTCATCTAATGACGCATGCTTTCTTTAAGGCGTTATTATTTTTAGCAGCAGGCTCTGTCATCATTGCCATGCATCACGAACAAGACATTCGTAAAATGGGCGGCTTGAAAAAGTATCTGCCAATAACCTATTGGACTTCATTGATTGGATCTCTGGCATTGATCGGTTTTCCTGGCAGTTCAGGATTCTTCTCAAAAGACGCACTCATCGAAGCGGTTAAGCATTCTCATTGGCAAGGACAGGGTGCCATCTATTGGATTGCTTATCTGAGTGTCTTATTGGGTGTTTTTGTCACCGCTTTGTATTCTTTTAGAATGTTCTTTTTGGTTTTTCATGGCAAAGAACGCATGGATAAAAAAACAAAAAGTCATCTCCATGAGCCACCAAAAGTAGTCACCATGCCATTAATATTGCTGGCAATACCGTCTTTGATTATTGGTTGGATAACCATTGGGCCGGTACTTTTTGGCAGTTATTTTAATGAGGTGATCTATGTTCTGCCGCAACACGATGTATTGAGAAATATGACTCCTGATTTTCACGGTAGTTTTGATTTTTTAATGCATTCTTTCTCGGCTGGATTGGCTTTTTATCTTGCTTTGGCTGGAGTATTGACGGCTTGGTTTTTATACATAAAAAAACCTCATATTCCCGCGCTTATAAATTCAAAATTAAGGTTCTTAGTGCATTTATTAGAAGAGAAATATTACTTTGATAAGCTGTGGATGTCGGTATTTCCAAAAATGGGCAAAGCCATCGGTTATTTTCTATGGAAACAAGGAGATGAAAAAATCATTGATAATGGACTGGTCAATGGGACAGCATCCACAATTCGCTCCTTGTCGTTCGTCATGAGGAAACTTCAAACGGGATACCTCTATCATTACGCCTTTGCCATGATACTGGGCCTTATTTCGATATTAACCTGGCTATTGTGGGTGTAATGATGCTGATTAACTCCATTCTAAGCACGATGATTTGGTTGCCAATTTTAGCCGGTATTTCGCTGCTGTTTTTATCTGATAATGACGAACGTGCAAAAAATACCATTCGTTATATCAGTCTTGGCGCCTCTCTTGCCACACTCTTCTTGGGGGTGTACCTCTACCTTGAGTTTGATGGCGCCACTGCTTCCATGCAATTTATAGAAAAAATGCCATGGATTGAATCACTGGGAGTGCAATATTATTTAGGTGTCGATGGCATCTCTGTGCCATTGATATTGCTGACTGTTTTCATCACTCCCTTTGTTGTTATTAGCAGCTGGGATGTCATTAAACTTAAACCGGCACAATATTTTGCTGCTTTTTTAATATTAGAAGGGCTGATGATCGGTGTATTTTGTGCCCTGGATGCCATTCTTTTTTATGTTTTTTGGGAAGCAATGCTGGTACCGATGTTCTTGATTATTGGAATCTGGGGCGGCCAAAGAAGAATATACGCGACCGTTAAATTCTTTTTATATACTTTCCTTGGGTCGGTATTGATGTTGGTTTCTTTCATATACTTGTATGGACAAACGGCTGATTTCGACTTGCAGAATTTCATGATGACACCACTCACCATGGTTGAGCAGCAATTGATTTTTATAGCATTTTTATTGGCTTTTGCCGTGAAAGTCCCCATGTGGCCGGTACATACCTGGCTTCCTGACGCTCATGTGGAAGCACCTACGGGTGGCTCAGTCATCTTGGCAGCGATTATGCTTAAAATGGGCGGTTATGGCTTTGTAAGGCTCTCAATGCCTATCACACCCGATGCCAGTGAGTATTTTGCTTTTATGATGATAGTGTTGTCATTGATTGCCGTGACTTATATTGGTTTTGTTGCCTTGATGCAAACAGACATGAAAAAACTCATTGCATACTCATCAATAGCTCATATGGGTTTTGTGACGCTTGGCTTTTTTATTGTGTGGTCTTTTGCCGAAACATCACAAGGGACACTCGGTGTCACCGGTGCTATGGTGCAAATGATTTCTCATGGCTTGATATCAGGTGCCATGTTTCTTTGTGTCGGTGTGCTTTATGATCGCATGCACAGCCGAGATATATCAGCTTACGGCGGCGTGGCTAATACCATGCCAATATTTGCTGCCTTTATGGTCTTTTTCTCTATGTCCAACGCAGGATTACCCGGCACCTCAGGGTTTGTTGGTGAATTCATGGTGATTCTAGCGAGCTTCAAAGCGAATATTTGGTATGCATTTTTAGCCGCAACCACTCTAATATTGGGTGCGGCATATACATTGTGGATGGTTAAAAGAGTGTTGTATGGTGAGATCGGTAATGACAATGTGGCCAAACTCACCGATTTGAATTCGCGAGAGTTTTTTGTCTTGAGTGCACTTGCCGTCTCAGTACTGTTGGTTGGCGTATGGCCGTCACCATTAATTGATTTAATGACGGCTTCAATCGATCAATTGATGTTACAAATTTCAGAAACTAAAATTATAGGTGTTGAATCATAATGGATATGCAAACCATATTTTCAGCATCGGCTGAAATATTTTTAGTTATCATGATATGTGCCGTTTTAATCGTGGACTTATTTGTTGAGGGTGAAGAACGCAAAATAACATTCTGGTTGAGTTTGATCTCATTGTTTGGCACCGCCATCTTGGTCTTCAATAATACCCCGGAAAGCAGAGAGTTTATCTTTGATGGCAGTTATGTAAATGATCCATTGGCTGGAGTATTGAAAATAGCCTCGATTATCATGGTGGGCGTTGGTTTTATTTATTCAAGAAACTATCTAATCAAAAGCAATCTTATGAAGGGTGAGTTTTTTCTTCTGAGTCTTTTTGGTTTATTGGGTATGCTGATTATGATTTCGGCAAATAGCTTATTGATCATGTATCTGGGCCTTGAAACACTCTCGTTAAGTCTTTATGCATTGGTTGCTTTTGATCGAAATTCCTCAATAGCCGCAGAATCCGCCATGAAATATTTTATTCTAGGGGCAATTGCTTCAGGGTCTCTATTGTATGGAATTTCCTGGATTTATGGTGTCACCGGATCGCTAGAGTTTAATGAGATAGCGTTAGCGATTTCTCAAGACTCTAGTTTAAATTCACTGCCACTTTGGTTTGGTATGGCTTTTGTGGTGGTCGGAATTGCCTTTAAATTTGGTGCTGTGCCGTTTCATATGTGGTTGCCTGATGTTTATCAAGGAGCCAGAACGCCCGTCACTTTGTTTATTGCTACGGCACCCAAACTTGCTGCATTTGCTTTAATTTATAGAATATTGGTGGATGGTTTGGGCGGGGTACAAGATGCTTGGCAAGGCACTATTATGATCGTTTCATTATTGTCTTTAATATTGGGCAATGTGGTGGCTATTGCTCAAACGAACATCAAACGAATGTTGGGTTATTCTGCAATTGGACACGTTGGGTTTATTTTTGCTGGTATTTTTACTGGCACACAAATTGGTTACTCGGCAGCGTTATTCTATTCCCTGACCTATGTCATCATGGCCGCCGGTGCTTTTGGCGTGCTGATTGCCCTAAGTGACGAAGAGCAGGGCGATCAATTAGAGGATCTTAAAGGGTTGAGTCAGCGTAACCCTTGGTTAGCTGGGATTATGTTGTTTATTATGCTTGGCATGGCAGGAATACCTCCTTGGGTCGGTTTCTTTGCTAAATTAGATATTATCAATGCCGTGGTTGATGCTGGTTTTGCAGGATTTGCGGTTGTGATGGTGCTAACTTCGGTTATCGGCGCCTTTTATTATCTTAGAGTTATTTGGTTTATGTATTTCGAGAAAGCGCTAGAGTCAAAAGCCATTATTGTAAGTAAAGATATTGGTGCCGTACTGAGCTTAAATGGCTTGCTGATACTGGCTCTTGGCCTATTTCCAGGTGCCCTGATGCAGCTTTGCATTAATGTGATTAACTGATTCGATAACGGATTATCATTTTACTGGTTGAAATAACTGCATAGTATTGTATGATTCTGCTTCGTTGTTGCGGGGTGGAGCAGTCTGGCAGCTCGTCGGGCTCATAACCCGAAGGTCGTAGGTTCAAATCCTACCCCCGCTACCAAATCTAAGTTACTTTTTTAATTAATAGAACCTCTATTTTGTCCTTAATTTTAAGGGAAGAAATAGGGGTTTTATGTTTTGAGAAATTTTAGTTAACAATTTACGAGTATTTATAATAATTATGTTAAATTAATAAAATTAAGTAAGGTAAAGAAAATGACGGGTATAGCTCTTGCACAATGCCAAGATCCTAATGTGATCAAATTAGCCTTAAAGGAAAAAAGAATTGCTGTGGTGGGTATGTCTTCGAGAGAACGAAGAGCAAGTTATTTGGTTGGGGATTATTTAAAACAAAAAGGCTATGAGGTGATTCCAGTTAATCCTCGAGAGACTGAGATACTTGGTTTAAAGTGTTACCCCAGTTTATTGGATATTCCTGATCCAGTTGATGTTGTTAATGTTTTTAGAGTGTCAGCCGCTGTCCCACAAATTGCCGAAGAGAGCGTTAAAATTGGTGCTGAGTACTTGTGGCTCCAATTAGGAGTGATTAGTAATGAGGGTGTCTCTATAGCCAATGAAAGAGGAATGAAATGTATCGTAGATCGTTGTATCAAGATCGAGCATACAAGATACATGGCTTGATATTTTAACTACATTTAAAGGATATTAAGTAGAAGCTGTCATCGTTAATTAACCTGAATATGGAAGGTTTAGGTCAATGGCAAAGGTCTTTAAGCTGTCATCCAGGATAGAAAGAATATCACCAATTTGCTCGTGAGTTACAATCAAGGGTGGACAAACAAGAAAATGATCACCTTCTAAACCGTTTCGAGTGCGTCTCGAATAAATAATGAGCCCCTTTTCATAGGCTATATCCACCAATTTTAAAAAGGCATTAAAATCTTTGGACAATGGGTCCATAGTCTCAATGTTGGAGACAAGTTCAAATGCGGTAAGCAACCCTTTACCCCTAACATCTCCAATGAAAGGGTATTTTTTTTGCAAGCCTTTCATTCCCGCAATTAACTCAATGCCCATAATGTTAGCGTTTTCCATTAAATTTTGATCTAAAATTTCTGTTATAACGGCTAGGCCTGCAGCACAAGCAATGGGGTTTCCGGCATAAGTAAAACCATGCTGAAAACCACCCTCATCTAAAATACAATCCACAATATTTTGCTGGGCTGTAACAGCCCCTAAGGGAATATAACCCGCGCCAAAACCTTTTGATGTGGCAATAATATCCGGGTTTATATCCCAATGCTCACAAGCTAAGAATTTGCCCGTTCTTCCAACCCCTGACATCACTTCATCATAAATTAGCAATACG
>Ga0114994_10000075_pt1 | contig 51283 bp, 46 predicted proteins | sample ArcticOcean_MG_C_9_FD_87043 | JGI IMG/M metagenome (GOLD analysis project Ga0114994, IMG submission 87043) | Marine microbial communities from western Arctic Ocean - ArcticOcean_MG_CB2_152 | ecosystem: Environmental > Aquatic > Marine > Oceanic | place: Arctic Ocean: Canada Basin | collected...
TCTGCTCCCAGGCTATTGCTGATAGCCTCCATAGATAGCGATAAGCCTTCACTAAAATGCTTGAGGATCAACATATAACAACGATAAGTCCACGGCGCAGCTTTAAGTCGAGAAGATAGAAGCGGATTTACCAACGAATTGGTTAAGTTTCGCCATGGTTTATTGGCAAACCCATTGGCCTGCTCCAAGGCTTTTGCTTTATAAATAACCCGAGAAGGTGCGCTGTCGGAGAAAATCGTTGCGCTGTCGCCAGCATCCATCAGCGCATCCAAATCGGATCGCTGCTCTACCCGCGCACCGCAAAGCACAACCTCCTCAATGTCTATGTCACTAATGCCAGTCCTCCTTGTCAAGCCTTTAGAAAATTGGCTGGCAAAGCTTAAATGCAGCCACCTCGGTAAAGGGGCAATCGGGAGAAAGGTCAAGGCATAGGCTTTTCGTAACGGTAAATTCTCGAAGCGATACGTAAATAAATTAGAGTTCAACAAAGTAATAGCAGCAGCTCTGGTTAAAACTGCTTTTAGGGTGGGCTCTCCTAAAGATAGCGCCACCAATGAGGCAGCCTGCGGGCCTGACTGACGCTGCATCACCTCTGTCAAAGCAAGTTGAGGGCTCAATTCACCGATCCTATCGCAGAGCGATTGAACAAACGCCATGGAAATTAACCGCTCGTGACGATCAATGCGAGGCCGTTCAGCCATGATCCGCTCGAACCAATCTACATCACAACCAACATCCGAGGCGATACTTGCTAGACCGATTACAAACGGGCCCGGATACCATCCCAGTGAATTTTCACTCCGTCTATTGGCGTACATGTCATCCCCCCGAGAATCACAAAACCATTGACTGTTGAAAGCCCTAAACCCTAATCTTTAATTAATTATTTTTTTGGATTAACACATATGACTTTATACCTATAAACAGATCACCGCTTGAACTAAAAAGCGGCGTTTCATTGGTTTTCGCCCGAAATAGTACAGGGCTAGTATCGAACCGTACCGCGCAACAAAGCCTGAAACCCCACCCAAAATGACGCGTGGTTTTGTAAAACGCGTCAATACATGGCCGTTTTGCCCTAATTATGATTAAGGCTCGACGAAAAACCGCATAAAACTCACGCTATTATCATTGCCGAGTAAAGACGCTGGGATTAAACCAAGCGAGGCTGGAGATCCTTTTTATTATGGTTGCAAAACCGGCAATAGCCGTAAACTCACACCAAAACTCATTTCGTACTTGAGCGGCGCCCATGAAGGACACATCGATGAATGACATTAGCACTAGAGTACGATCAACTGTTCCGGCCGTCGTTCTAACCCTTCTTGGCATCATTCAAGCGCTTGTACTCGAACAGCTTTGGACCCACGTCTTAAATAACGATGGACTTTACGCACTAAATTGGCAGCCCCTGACGACGTGGACTCAAATCTTCACAACCTTAATCGCAATCATTTTAGTTTGGCTGGTTTACGCTGTGAACGTCACCCGCTTTCGGTGGCTTCCAACCGTCTATGAATTTATTTTGCCCTTTTGGGTTGGATTCATTCAGCTTCTAGTGATCCAAGCGTTAGCACCCACAGCGATTGGATTCTGGTTTATTCTAATGGGCGCACTTTTTGGAACCATGATCTGGATTGCGCAAACCACACTGCGGAAAGCGCGACTCGATGGCGGTAATGCGTCGTTTTTTGCGACGATATCCCCCGCAACTTGGTCAGATTTTTTACCCGCGGTCGCGATCATTGGACTCATTTTAATCTTTGGTCTTTATGCTGCGAACTTTAAAACCGGCCATCTCATCAATCTTAGTATGCTGCTCATATTGCTCTCGTTTGCTTGTCTTCACTTTAGAATACTGACAATTGGGTGGCAGCGATCTTTGTCACCTCATGACAATCCGTCACCACCGCCCCCGGATCATAATTGCCTTTAACCTGACTATCGCGCTCAGAGCACCACTCGCCCGATAATTTCGCAAGCCTAGGAGCATCCAGTGAATATCACCAACGAACAACAATTAAGATCGATCATCGGCGCCCCCCACCCGATAACGGCATCAAAAAAAACGGATCATCTCACCGATGAAGCCCTAGATTTTCTGAAAAGATCACCGTTCTTAATCATGACGACGGTATCTGAGGACTTACAACTGGATGCTTCCCCTAAGGGTGATGCACCTGGTTTCGTTACAGCACCGAATCTCAAAACACTCATCATTCCGGACCGGCGCGGCAATAAACTCGCTGATGGCCATCTCAATGTGCTGAAAACCGGGCGGATGGGCGTGATCTTTTTTATTCCCAACACCCGTGAAACACTGCGAATCAACGGCCAAGCGAGACTCACGGCCAATCCCACCGAACTCGAGACTTATTCAGCTTATGGTCGCCCTGCAGTGCTACTGACCGAACTGGCGGTTGAAGAATGTTTTTTCCATTGTGGTAAGGCGCTCATCCGATCCAAGCTCTGGGACACCGCTTCCTGGCCAGAACCCGAGAAGGTTTCGTTTGGGAAGATGCTCGCCAAGGCCAATGGCGGGGACTCCGTCATGGCAGAGGCCATCGATCGATCAATATCCGATGATTATGTAGAAAACCTTTAAAGCCGCCATGGTGGCAGTACCAAGATCATAGAAGGCCCGTCAACAAGAATACTGGAGGCTGGGCAAAGAATGCATCAGTCTTAAAGCGGTGCCAAGACGGCACAAAACTGATAGATTACGGAAAGAGCTGGGCCAAAAACGACAATAAATAGCACTTTATGGACGTTTTTTGACCCTACTGCCTTGAACATAAAGAGGCATAATGGCAGAATTACGCTCTCAAATTTTAGCGATGGGGACTTAACCTAAAAGTGAATAAATTCATCATCATTGGGATTGTTGCGGTTGTGTTACTCGGCGGCGGCGGTGGCGCAGCCTATTACTTCCTGATTATGAATGCTGAGATTGACGGCGCTCAGGCTGCCCCTGAAGTCGACGAAAGAGCATTTATTTATGTCGAAATCCCGCCAGTTGTCGCCAATTTCGACGTCAAAGGCAAAATGCGCTATGTTCAGATCACAACGAGCTTCCAAACTCGGGATAAAGACTCCGGCGATACCATCAAGAACAACATCCCTTTGATTCAGAGCGACCTTCTAACCCTCATGCAAGGTGCAAAATTTAACGAGATCAATTCGCCAGACGGTAAACAACGATTCATCAAGCAAATTGAAAAAAGCGTTAACAACATGTTTAAAAACGGAAAAGCCCCGTTTGAAATTGAGCGCGCGATGATTACAGGCTTTGTCATTCAATAACCGCCGCAATCGGCTCGCGCACTCGCCTTATGCCTCTTTGCCGCATCCGGTCTAACCGGGCTATGACCCACGGCTAATCGTCATTTCGAGCCTTTATGATCCAAAATCAAGCAAGGCCCCGAGCAGTTGCCGGCAGGTTATTTGTCCAACTAACTGACCCTGGTCTACCACCGGCCGTCGCCGCTGCTTGTTCGCCAACATCGATTCAGCAATGCTGATAATGTCTGCATCAGCCTCGCACGTGGTGACCGGCGTCGTCATCACGCGGGCAACTGATTCGCCACCAACCGCCTGGCCGTTATAGGCTTCAGACAGCAGATTACGAAGGCAATCTAACTCTGACAGCATGCCCACAACCGCCCCCGCCTCATTCACAACCACCACACCAGAAACTTTATGATCAGTAATTTCCCGAGCCGCCTCAGCGATGGTTGCTGATTGCAAAACCGTCACGGGCTGTGACACCATATAATCCTTGATCCTGACCGAGTCCATGTTGCACCTTTTTAGCTGAGCTGATGCCTTAACGCTAGCAGGCTAAAATGATAAAACCATGAAGGCTTAAATGACCTTCGATGAAGACGTTAAGCGGCAACCCTTGCGACAGAATAGATTCAAGCATTGTGTCTGGCGCAATCCGGCCGTTTCCTGCGTCACTACCGAAAAACGGCCCCGCATCGACTCGATAGATCAAGCCCGATCACGATTGAGCTCGGGTTAAAGCCAAGCCCATCAAATTGCGAAACATGGAACCAAACCCATGACCCGAACTGACTCGAAAACCCGGTACCTTTTAGGCATCAGCCGCGGGAACGCTGCGCCACTCGGCTTTGCACGCTTGGCTACAGCGCTCCTATTCGTATCAACCGTGGTAACCGCAGCACCGATCCTGCAACCAGGTCCGCCAGGATCACCCTCAATCGAGCTGAGCCCTGATGCCGCGGCCCTGGTTAGCCAGGCAGGTTTTTCTATCGAGGACATCCGATTCGTTCAGGATATGATCGTTCATCATCAGCAGGCCATTGATATGGCGCAACTGGTTTCCGAGCGCACCAACCAACAAGCCTTTCTCGATGTGGCAGGCAGAATAGAGGCCTCCCAAAAAGACGAAATCGAATTCCTGCAATCCTTTCTATCTGAGCGAGGCCAACCCTTGGCTGCGGCACCACACGCGCAGAGTCATGATCAAATGGCCCACCACAAAAGCATGGGCATGGCCTCACCCGAACAGATGGCGACCTTAGCCTCGGCCAGCAGCACCGACTTTGAAACGCAATTCTTAACCCTCATGATTGCCCATCACGAGGGCGCGCTCAAAATGGTCAAGACGCTCCTGAAGCTTTCAGGATCAGCATTTGACCCAATTCTGTACCAGTTCATTACCGATTTAAAAAACGAGCAGCAGACTGAAATTGACCGCATGGATATCCTGCTCGCGGGCTTATCCACCGACCCTAGAGCCGGGCTCGCAGCAGGCTTTCGAGACGCTGCTGAGGCCGCGCACAACATGACGCTCCGAGCTAGCCTGCCAAAACCGCCAGGTTTTTTCGACCCAAACAACCCCTCTGGCCTACCCCCATTACGCGCCAAAAATTCAGATAACGCGGCATCAGACACCTCCTGGGTCGCGCAAACGACCCATTGGTTTGAACAGTTAGTCAGCCCAGAAGGCAACCTCGAGCACGGCATCGGTTCTGAAGAAAAACCATCCGAAAGATCCAAACGCTCGCCATTACTGAGCTTTTCTTATACCGACATGGCGTTTTCAGGCGATTTGCTCGCAGTCGGCAGTTATCACGGCATCAATCTTTATAAGATCGGGGCCAGTGAGACCCCTGTACACATAAGCTCCATTGTTTGCCCCGGCGGGCAGGGCGATATTTCGATCGTTGGTGATTTGCTTTTGATGTCTGTCGAAGACAATCGAGGCCGAGTTGACTGCGGTCTTGGCGGTATTTCTGATGATATTAGCACTGAGCGCTTTCGCGGCCTTAGGATCTTTGATATCAGCAACCTTGAGCGCCCCATACAAGTTGGGCAAGTTCAAACCTGTCGCGGCTCCCACACCCATTCAGTCGTTGCGAGCGATGACGAACGCATCATTGTCTATAATTCCGGCACCTCGAATATTCGAAAAGAAGAAGAGCTTGCAGGCTGCATCGGTAACATCGCTGGGGACACCCGCACGGCCCTGTTTCGTATCGACGTGATTGAGATCCCCGTAAAGACCCCGGGCAAAGCGCGCATTACAGACAGCCCGACCGTCTTTGAAGATCTTGAGACCGGTCAAATGGCCGGACTGTGGCGCGGCGGAAAACACGACGAGACCTCTCAAAAGACGAGCCAAACCAACCAATGCCATGACATTACGGTCTACCCGCAAACCAATCTCGCCGCGGGCGCCTGTTCAGGAAACGGCATTATTTTCGATATCTCTGACCCTTTAAAGCCTCAGCGACTTGACGCGGTCACCGATACAGGCTTTGCCTACTGGCATTCGGCGACCTTTAACAACGACGGCACGAAGGTTTTATTTACCGATGAGTGGGGCGGTGGCGGCAGACCACGCTGCCGCACCTTTGATCCAATGAACTGGGGCGCAAATGCCATCTTTGACATTGTCGATCAAAAACTGGTGTTCCAGTCTTACTACAAACTCCCGGCACCGCAAACCAAGGAAGAAAACTGTGTGGCACACAATGGTGCAATTGTCCCGATTCCGGGCCGAGACATCTTTGTGCAAGCGTGGTACCAGGGCGGTATCTCCGTAATCGACTTTACAAATTCCAAGGCGCCGATTGAAATCGGCTATTTTGACCGCGGGCCAATCCACCCCACCCACTTGGTTACCGGTGGTTATTGGTCGAGCTACTGGTATCAAGGCCGCATCTATGCAACCGAGATTGTTAGAGGCCTTGACGTTTTAACGCTCACGCCAAGCGAGCACCTTTCAACAAATGAAATTGCCGCGGCAGCGCTAGCAAATCAAGGCACAACGTTTAATCCACAACAGCAACAGCCGGTTACCTGGCCAGCTGACCCAGTCGTTGCCCGCGCCTACCTTGACCAACTGACCCGGTCGAGCGGAACGCCAGCGGATCTAGCCGTCCAGGTTGAAGCCTTTTTATCAATACTGCAGAACCCTGCAATGAGTGCGATCGATTTATCCTCCGCCCTGGCAGGACTCACGTCAACCCTCGACACAATGGATCACCGATCCGCCAAAGGCCTTAGCGGCTTGCTGCGACAACTCATCATTCAACACCAAACAACGCTTGCGGGGGTTTCAGATGATTCAAGAGCATCCCCGCTAGCAAGCGCGCTTGATTAGGCTACAGCGCCTTCTCTTTATCGGCGCGTCTCATCGGCGCGTCACGAGACGGGCCCTTGCGCGGTATTTATCCAGCTCGTTGCGCCATTCAACCCAGCCCTTTCTAGCTTGCTTGGGGCAACTCGGTCAGTTCATTCGATCGCCGCGCAGCAGCGCCAGCCGAGCCAATTTGACACTTGCGACCTATTTTATGACTCAAACAACGAGTGCTTGTCGCCGCGCAGAGCCTTGCATCCCTTATAGCCTTTCCGAGTCTGGCACGACTTATACCCAATCGGTAAACTCTTGTTCTCAACCGATACAAGCAAGGGCGAGCCTCAATGAATCAAACCGCGCGAGTTGGTAAAGCCGTATTGGCCCTGATGCTGCTCACTGGCTGCAGCACACTACCGTTAGTCGAGGTGCCCTCTGAAAATCAGAACAGTCGCGTGAATCATTTAGTGATTCATTTTACCTCGGAGGCATTTGATCCATCTCTAAAAGCCCTCACACAGACATCAGACCGTCCGGTGAGCGCGCATTACCTGATTCCAAGACTCGATGACGCCACCTACCCTTATGCCAGGTTAAAGATTTTCAAACTGGTCTCGGAAACAGACCGCGCTTGGCACGCCGGCGAAAGCCAATGGTTCCGAGAAACGGCATTAAATGATCGCAGCATTGGCATCGAACTCGTTAACCGATCCGGTTGCGCAAGCGATGTCACCCTTTCCAAACAACTAAAACCGCTGGCGGCACTTTGTCGATTCGAAGACTACCCGAGCGATCAAATTGCCGTCCTCATTCAACTGATACAAGGCATCATCGAGCGTCACCCAGAAATATCACCCGTTAATGTCGTCGGCCATGCGGATATTGCCCCTGATCGCAAAGTCGATCCAGGCCCGCAGTTCCCATGGCAGACGCTACATCAAGCAGGCATTGGCGCCTGGTACTTCGAGCGTGATAAAGCATTTTACCTTGATTGGATCACCGGCAAGACGCTGGACATCACCCGCGCGCAATCCGCACTGGCACTTGTCGGATACCCCATTGACGTAACCGGAGCGCAGGATCATCAATCTCAACGCGCCACACGCGCTTTCCAAATGCATTACAGGCCGGATAATTTTACCGGTTTAATCGATGCTGAGACGGTCGCCATTACGCTCGCATTACTCAATCGCTACAAACCGATGCTGCTGGCGACATTACAGATCCCCACCCATGATTTTAAGACCCCTTAGCTAAACTAAGATGACGAATCAGTCGATTAAATTAATCGGGGTTGATGGATCACAACGTGCTTTGGTCAAAGTCTTTGACGTAAACAGAGCGCTTACTACGAAGCCTGTAATACCAAGGCGGTTGCGGGCAGCAACTAACAATATCTCGTTGACCAAAAGTCTAATAACACGCCGGCCAAGCGCCGCATTTCATCGCGCAAAATAAACTATAGCGCCCTGAAATAATCTTTTTAGTTCGGGTAACTTCTAAATCATCGATTATTGGGAAGGCGCTCATGACAGAGGTGATAGAGTATTTAAAGGGCTGGAGCCTTGAATTAGCAGGGGCTAAGTTTTGCGCAGAGGCTTTGTCATCCATTCCATGGATCACTTTAAAAAATTTAGCGGACGAGAGAACCAAATTAACACATTTGCGGCAACAGGAGCTTGAACAGAAATCGCTTATCTGGGCCAAGGAACAAGAAATTCTTAAGACAATTAATTACGGGGAAGAGCAGACAAAAACAGGAATTTTTCTCTCGGTTCGAGCCTGATAAAGCGCATAGTCTGGATAGCACTCGACGCATCGATCCCAAACTCGCGGCCGCGCCTCGGTCGAGACCGTCTCGACCCTCATTACTCGCTTTCGCCCTTGGACTTGAAGGGTAACCGCCCGAGATTCGATTAAATTGTAATACCAGACGGGATGCTGGGCCGCACCGCCTTGGGACGCGACCAGATAAACCTCATCGCCGTCGGGCACATACATCAGTGGAACCGTGATGCGTTTGCCAGAACGCCGACCAATCATATCGACCAGGCATATCGGTCGCCCTTTCATTTGATGCATAAGGCGCCCTTGCGAGGCGCGGTAAACCAGCACATTAAGCTTGGTAAACGCCTTGAGCAACCACCGAGGTGGTAGCGCGCGCTGAACTTCATCCATATTATCGACCTTTTGTTACACCAGATCAGATCCGATAAATTCGTGTTGCGGTATCGTGAAACAGCAACGCCTTGTCATCAACCGAGGCATCCTTAACCAGTTTTTTAAACGTATTCCAAAGCACCAAGTAGGAGCAGCTTTGCCGATCCACTGGGAAATTACTTTCAAACATACAGCGCTCGGGGCCAAATTGTTCGATGGCAAACCGGTAATAGTCTCCAGTTAAAGCTTTTAGCTCGTCCGAGGTTGGTGGTTTTCGGCGGTTGTGAAGCCCAAAACCATTGATGGGCATCACCAGTCCGCCCAACTTGATTGCCACATTGGGCCGTTTCGCCAAATCCGTAATATCCTTGCGCCAAACCTCAAATACTTCCGCAGCTTTTCCTTCATAAGGCCCAACGCCTAAGGGGCCACCAAAATGATCTAAGATGATCTGGGTGTTTGGAAACGCATCCGCCAAATCGATCAACTCCGCCAATTGGGGATGATAGAACCAAGCATCAAAACTCAGCCCGCGCGGCGCCAACTCGCCAAACCCCTGGCGAAAGGTCGAATCATTCAATTGACCCGCAATGGGGTTGCTGTGGGAATTACGAATGCTTTGGCTTTCATGCCAACCCGTGGTGTGCCGGATCCCACGAAACCGATGACTCGCCTGTTGGTGGGCATCCAGGACGCCCGCCACCGAAGATCCCAACATCAGATCAGCGAACCCAACAATCCCGGCTGCAATTCGGCCGGGGCCATAAGCGCCGCTGGCGGACATTGCAGCGATACCATTCACAAATTCCGTTTCGCCAACCGGGGATAACGCCGTGGATGTGTCGGCGTTATACATACTGGCGCACTCAACAAACACCGTGCTCACCACCCGATGACCGCTGCCGAGATCCTGTTTAAATTCATCCAGCAGGTAGCGATGGGTTGGATGATCCCAAAGATGATGATGCGGGTCACAGATCAACTGATCTGGGTCTTCAACCGGTTCGCGCCATAGATCTAACCAGGCTTGGTTTTGATAGCTCATCGCTCGCCTCCTTTGTAGGCTTAGGCTAACCCTCGCGCCTCAGCCCGACAACCGTCAGGGCACCCAGCGCCTAACGCCGGGAAAAAAGCACCCCTTTTATTCAAGCACCGATGATTTTGGCTGCAATTTTTTCCGCCATCATGATGACCACGGCATTTAAATTACCGTTGGTAATCTCTGGCATAATTGACGCGTCAACGACGCGCAACCCAGACACACCCTTAACAATGCCATCCGGGGACACGACCGCGTCGGCATCGCGTCCCATGCGACACGTTCCAGAAGGGTGATAGGCGCTCTCGCCAAAACGATGCACAAACGCCTGCAGGTCAACCGGCCCGGGCCTGAGCTCTTTGCCTTTAAACTCTGAGAAAGACGGGCTGTTGATCAAATGTCTGGCCAGCTCGATGCCGCGCTGCATCACCTGTTGATCCTGCTCGGTCGCGTTGTAGTTAAACAAGATCTGCGGGGCCAGGCTGGGGTCCTTCGGATTGAGCGTAATACTGCCTCGACTGGTTGGCTTCATCGGCCCAACATGAACTTGAAAGCCATGACCTCGGTAGGAATCCTTACCGTCATAATCCATCGCAACCGGTAAGAAATGAAACTGCAAATCTGGATATCCTTCATCCAACCCACTTCTTAAAAATGCACCGGTATGAAAGTGATTCGTGGCGCCATCACCGCGCTTGGTTAAGAGCCATTGCGCGCCGACGGCGAGCTTTCTTAACCCTCGGGTTGAAGGATACAAAGAAACCGGTTTTGGGCAAGCTGCCTGAACGTAGACCTCCAGATGATCTTGCAGGTTCTGACCGACGGCATCGATCGGTACCCGACAATCAATCCCCGCTGCATTCAAAGCGGCCTCTGGCCCAATGCCTGAACGCATCAGTACTTGGGGTGATTTGATCGCGCCAGCAGACAGAATGATTTCTTGGCTTGCTTGGAAGGATTTGAGTCGACCACCCACTAACACTTGAACACCCGTTGCTCGATCCCCGTTGAACTCGATCTGTTGAACTTCGGCTTGGGTCAGGATGGTTAAGCCAGACAGAGCCGGATCATTCTTGGGTGACAAATACGCTCGGGCCACACTTTGACGAAGCCCATCCGCGACCGTTCGATCAAACGGCCCGAAACCTTCTTGGGTTGCACCATTAAAATCAGGCGTTCGACCAAAGCCGTTCGCTTCGCCGGCATCAAGCCAGGCTTGGCAAAGGGGCGAGCTCGTATCGCCATTGGTAATTTTTAAGGGCCCTGTTTGACCTCGAAAATCAGGATCGCCACCCGCTTTGGTTTCGCTTCGCTTAAAAAACGGCAACACGTCCTCGTAGGACCAACCGTCAGCGCCATAGGTCGTCGACCAACGATTAAAGTCCTCGGCATGGCCGCGAACAAAAATCATGCCGTTAATCGATGACGATCCGCCCACCACCTTGCCGCGAGGACAATACAAGTTGCGCTGCCCAAGAAAGGGCTCAGGCTCGGTCTCAAAGGCCCAATTGTACCGGGTCGAGGTCAAAACCTCAGACAACGCCGCCGGCATATGAAGCCTAAAATCCCAGGCGGGGTTCGCGCGTCCTGCCTCAATCAACAAGACCCGATGCGCCGCTGACAACCTTGCTGCCAGGACACACCCGGCAGACCCAGCACCAATAACAATGTAGTCGAACACTTGCATTACCTCATCTATGTGATCGAGGCGGCCTAATTACAGGGCTTAGACCACCGCTTGAACTGCCGATTGAACTGCCGATTGAACTGCCGATTGAGTCAATCAAACCCCTGGCTGCACCTCAGAGCATTGCAGTCCCATCTAGCATTCGAAAGGACTACGCGTCAGTCTATCGATCGGTGTGCACGAGGCCAAGCCGGATCGGTTAAAAAAAAACCTCTCAAACAAATCTGGATGCTAGAATTCTAGACTGGCAATGGATGCCTCAAGAAAACTTAACGTCACGTAGCATTTGGGAGTAGCGAGGCAGTATGACTTCAGCAGAATCGGTTCTTGACGCACTCATAACCGGTAACACTCGATTCAGAGAGGGTCTGTCCAGCCCAAAACCCTGGCAAAGCGCCAATGATTATGCAGATCAAAACCCGATCGCAATCATTCTTGGCTGTTCCGATGCCCGAGTTCCGGTTGAGATCATCTTTGATCAAGGCCCCGGCGATCTATTCGTCATTCGGGTCGCCGGCAACATTGTCGCGCCTTCTCAGATTGGCAGTGTTGAATTTGCCGCCCTGCAGTTTCAAGTTCCGCTGGTGGTGGTTATGGGACACACCCGATGCGGCGCCATTGACGCCACGCTGCAGCACATGCAAAACAGTGAAGATCATGCAACGGACAATCTGAAATCGATTGTGGATCGAATTGCACCCAGCATGACCAGCGTTGTCGAAGCCAACACATCCGGTGATCAAGAATCCCTCGCCTATCATTGCATGCGCGCCAACGTCCGAGCTTCGGTGAACCAGTTGAAGCATGGCTCTTCCGAGCTAGAAGGACTAACAGAGGCTGGTCAGCTTCAGATCCGTGGCGCCTACTATGACCTTGACTCGGGCAGCGTACATTTTTTCGACTAGCGCCTTTAGAACCCTCTCGACCCATTAACCTTGCGTCGCAATGACACCTTACCGGTTAGGCTCGCGACTTTAAGCCGTGGCGGCTTTAGAGTCATCGAGTTTGAGTGATGAACCCCTTAGGGCCGGGCGTTTTTGAGCCTGGGGGATCTGCCGCCCAAACGCTCATCAGCACTTAGCCAAAGGGGGTGGCTAACTGACCTTCTTCAAACGACTTATTCGCCAAGATATGAAGATGAAGGTGGAAAACCGTTTGACCCGCGTCTGCGCCATTATTAATGATCAAACGGAAGGCCTCATCACAGCCCAATTGCTTTGCCATTTTCCCCGCTAACAAAAGAAGATGACCCAGCAAGGCTTGGTGAGACGCATCGGCATCCACCAGCCTTGGAATCTTTACTCGAGGGATCAATAAAATATGGACCGGCGCCTGGGGATTAATGTCTCTGATCACAATGGCGTGATCATCTTCGTACAACAGCTCCGACGGTATTTGCCCCGACATGATGCGCTCAAAGATTGATTGCTCTGAATCCATAACCCACTCCCGATCTGTTTTAAGCCCATAAAGTCTAGCATGGCGGGGGGCACCCGCAGCGCCTCGTGCTTCTGAACAACCCTTCGCCAAACGCAAGCACCACTTTGCGGGCCCGCGAGGCTTTACCCAGGACCTAACGGCTTCGACATGAAGATATCCGCCCGATCATAGTCTGACGTCGCAGGCGCTGGGCCCTCGATAAAGCCGAGCGCGCGATACAACGACAAAGCTGGCTTTAAACGCCGATTCGACTCTAGAACGATGTCATCAAAACCTGCCGCTTCTGCAAAATCAATGACGGCTTGCCCCAGCCTGCGCCCAATACCAAATTGTTGAAATTGCTCTTGAACCGCCATTTTTGCCAATTCCGCGCGCCGAGCATTCTGACGCAGCAAAGCGCAAGCACCAACGACATGCCCACGACCGGTGACCGCAAAAAAGATCGCGCCACCCGGCGTTATAATCTTAGCCTCTGGGTCATCAAAGACCGCTTGATCCCGATCCTCAACTTGAAAACTCGCTTCAATCCAGCGGCGATTAAGCAATTCAAAACTCGTCTTAAACTCGGCGCGATAAGGTGTGATTGTAATCCCGGAAATAACTGCGTCAAAACGCTGGCTCAGCGATTGCTCCGCGAGTGCTTGCGACCAACGCGCAAGGACTTCGGGCAATCCAACCGCGTTTGCCAGCGTCGAAAGTAGTTGTTCTTTTAACTCTGAATGTGCAGATATTCCAGAAAAATAATACCGCCCCGAGTTAGTAAGCGCCAACAAACGCCGGCGCTTATCTCGTCGATCACGATAATCTGCCAAGTATTCGTCTTGGATCAACGCGCGGGCTATTTGAACCACCGCGGGATGAGAAATCCTGAGTCGCTCGCTCAACGCAACAATCGACGCCGGCCCGCTGTTATAGAGCAGCAAACCCAACCGGATACGGGGCGCGTCCAATGATTTGTCCAAACCTGCCTGCTCGTTATAATGCCCTTGCGCTTGCTGGACCCGCTCAAGAAAGGCACTGTGGTGCCCCGTTGTTTGATCCGCCATATTGCTTGGTCCTTTTTCGCCATCGACAAGCGCAGTGCAACCATCCGTGAGGGTTGCGCGCAAACCAAAAAATTCAAACCCTTGCCCCGTCAGACTTGCTCAAACCGCGGACGAACACGACCGCAGGCGCTCATGAACACAGCCTATTCTGAGATCTCATAAAGATCAATACTATGTTACTACTTACGTAACTAGTTACGGATATATTTGATTGGTCCGGTCACTTAATTAGCATCGGCAGGACGCTAAGAAACCGGGACGGCCCAGGCATTGCGTCATCGAAACCAAGTGCAAGCGTCCAAACCCAGCAACCCTCTCGCCTGAGAACCAAGACCGGGCGGCAATGCAATGAATCAACCCGGCAAGACAAGCGCTTTAAAAGTGCGTTATTTACGTTTAAAAAGGTCACAATCAAGTTTAAGGCGATTCATCAACCCCATTCATTAATATGACAATCCACTGAGGCATTAATTGCTGGAGCTAAACCTATGAGAATTCGACCTCTAACCGGCGCACTGGGCGCCGAGATCAAAGACGTTGATCTGGCCAACCTCACGGAACAAACCCACGAGCAAATTGAGGCTGCGTTTCACCAACACCTTGTCCTGGTATTTCCGGACCAATCTTTAACGACCCCAGACTTATTAGCACTCACCCACCAACTCGGCGGTCCCGGCGAGACGCCCTACCTGCAAGGACTCAGTGACTTCCCTGATGTCGTGCCTATTATCAAAGCGGCGTCAGAAAAAAGTCCCATCAGCTTCGGATCCGGCTGGCACACCGATTTTACGTTTCAGAGCGCGCCACCGAGCCGCACGCTGCTGTATGCCTTGGTGACACCGCCCCAAGGAGGAGACACCCTCTTCACCAACCTCTATCTCGCCTATGAAGCACTCTCAGACGGACTCAAAAAACTCCTGACACCCCTGAACAGCCTGCACAGCGCGACACGCTCCTATGGCCCGAGCAGCACACTCCAAAACCAACTTGAAAACATGGTCATCACCAAAGAGACCGAAGAGCCCGCCGAGCAGGCTCATCCGGTGATCCGAATCCATGACGTCACCGGGCGACCCGCACTGTGGGTTAACCCAACCTACACCCTGCGCTTTGAAAACATGACCGTAGCGGAAAGCAAACCGTTACTTGATTACTTGAACCATTTCGTCACCCAACCATCCTTCACTTGCCGAGTGCAATGGCAACCCAGGACCCTCGTGATGTGGGATAATCGTTGCACGCAACACTGCGCCACCTCGGACTATCACGGCCATCGCAGAGAAATGCTTCGAACCACGGTTAAGGGTCAACCACCAAAAGGCGTTGCGCTATAGCGCAACGTTAAGACGAGACTTTTATCATGTCGAATATCGCCCGGCACGTTTACAAGTGGTTGATCGCCGCGCCTTGCTTTGGGCTTTCAACGCTTTTTTTTGGACTCGCCATCATGCTGCTTGCGCTATTAGGACGCGGTGATTTAGGATCCCGCACCCTCGCCGTTGCTTGGGCAAGGCTGAACAGCTGGACCCTCCGGATGGCCGTTTCCATCGAAGGGCTCAATCATATTCGACCCAACCAGTCCTATGTCATCACTGCCAACCACATCAGCGCACTCGATATTTTACTGATCTATGGTTATCTGCCAGTCGAGTTAAAATGGGTCATGAAGAAAGAACTGCGTCGTGTGCCGATCATCGGCGCCGCCTGCCAAGCAATGGGGCACATCATCATTGATCGATCAAACTCAACCCGGGCAGTGGAAAGCATTCAACACGCAGCCAATAAATTGATCAATGGCATGTGCATCTTATTTTTCCCTGAAGGCACTCGAGTCAAACCTGGCCAGGTTGTGGCCTTTAAAAAAGGCGCCTTCCGACTCGCAATCGATCTAAGCCTGCCGATTCTGCCGCTGACCATTGAAGGCACTGAGCGGATGCTCCCGACCGAGACTCTGAACTGGCGACCCGGCGCTGTGACGCTCCGAGTCCACCCTGAGATCAGCACCGAGGGCATCGCGTCATCGCACGTGGACGCGCTTCGCCTCAAAACCGAGACTGCAACGCGGGGCGGCCCACCGCCTATGCAAGCAGCAAGAGCGCCCTCATTCGAGACCTGACCCGAAACAATACGCCTCACAAAAAGCACAGGCCGGTGATCTCCGCGCCAAAATACTTGGCGATCGCATTGGCCTTTTCAGCTTTACCCTGATCACAGACGAGCAGTACCATTTCAGGCGCCTCATCGGTTAACCTATGACGGCAAAACGAGCGTACTGATGACCAGGCACCTAATCGAAAACTTTGACAGCCTTAGCCTAAGGATTCAGCGAGCCAAGCCCTATGAACGCTTGCCCATTAGACAACCCTTACCAAGAGACCCAAACGAGTGAAACCAACACCCCAGCCCACTGACCGCCTCGCCGCGAGCGAATGTTTTGTTTGCGGCCCAGATAACCCGTCCGGTCTGAAGCTTTCCTTCGAACTGCAAGACGAGTATTGCGTTGCTGCGTTTACACCAGACAAATACCATTGCGGCTATAGCGGCATCACGCATGGCGGCATCATCTTCAGCGCACTCGATGACGTCATGGCCAACTGGTTATATTTACGGGGTGACCGCGCGGTCACCGCAAAGTGCAACCTTCGATATAAAGCCCCATTACCCACAGGGACACCCACGCACCTAAAGAGCTGGTGCCTTAAAAGAAAAGGTAGGCTCGCCATGATGGCGGCCGACATCAGGCGATGCGACACCGATGAAGTCATTGCTGAATGTGACGCAAACTTCATGATCACGCCCTAACCAGGCTTTTCCCACCGGATACAACCCACAATTTTAAAAGTTGAATCACCCAAGCAATGACCCATTCAAAATCCGCCCACAAGCTCAAAGACTTCAGCGATCAAGAGCGATTGACCCTACCCAACGCCGGTATTGCCCGCCGGATTGCCGCGCTGATCTATGACAGCTTTCTGATTCTTGCGATCTGGATGCTGAGCAGTATCGCAATTCTTGCGGCGACAGATCTCGGCGAATCCTTGGGAGGGCCGATCTACCAGGGCTTTCTCTATTTTGAGCTGATGGCCTTTTATCTCTATTTTTGGACGTTCAAAGGTCAAACCTTGGGCATGCAGGTCTGGCGACTGGTCGTGATCCAACCTACTGGCGGCCTACTCAACCGCCGACAAGCGGTTCAAAGATTTATCGTTGCGACCCCCGCCATCGGCTGCCTCGGCTTAGGCTTATTTTGGATCTGGGTCAATCCTGAGCGCGCGGCGCTTCACGATCTACTCACTGGCACCCGGGTTATCCAGCTACCCAAACCCTAGCGGTCGCCTAGGCGACCCGGCGCAACTGCCACCACCCAAAAACAGTGCAGATCAGAATCGGCAGAACGACCGCAATCATTGGCGCAATCCCAAAGACCAAGGCAACCGGCGCAAGCAGGTCTTGGAAAAATTTAAACAACACACCCAACACAAGCCCACTAAAAACGCGCATGCCAACCGATGATTCTCGCAATGGCCCAAAAACAGCGGACGCCGCCAACAAAAGCAATGCCAGGGCAACCAATGGCTGCAAAAGCTTAGACCAATAACCCAATCGATACGCTTGGCTATTGAGCGCCTGAGCCTCTAAGTGATCAATTTTGTCATCCAAGGACGAAACCGACATTCTTTCAGGTTGAACCAGCAACTCACTCCCAAGCGTGCTCGGCGTAATCTGCGTATCCCAACGTTTTGTCGTCCAGTATTCCGATGAACTACCCTCCGGGAAATAACGTACTTCGGTGACCTCGCGCATTGCCCAAAACCCAGCCTCAGAGTCGCCCTGAAAACTGGCACGGTTCGCGATGCGGGTTAAAATCAAGGTTTGATTGTCGTCAAACACAAACCATTTTAGGCCTTTGATTTGATTATCCCGAACTGACTCCAAATGCAAAAAGGCCGAACCATCGCGCGTCCAAACACCAAACTCTGGGGCGATGGTTTCGGTCTGCTCCCGCGCCTGCTGCCTTCCCAGGCGCGCATCGCGCTCAGCTTTTGGCAGCACAAATTCGCCAACCACTGTGCCCAGCAACGCCACAAAAATTGCCGGCAACATGGCATAACCCACAATATTGTAGGTCGACAGGCCCGAGGCCCGCATCACAACCAATTCGCTGCGAGCGGCTAATCCGCCCAGACCCACCAATCCACCAATCAAAACCGCAAATGGAATCGTTTCATAAAACAAGCGCGGCAAACTCAACCCCACAAACTTTAACGAACTCAAAAAACCGTATTGATTTTGAAAATCCTGAACTTCTTCCAAAGCCGTAAACACCGCCAACAAACCAACCAGCGCAAATGATGCCAGCAGAATGGCTTTCAGCACCTCGAATCCAATATATCGCAACAGGATACTGCGCATCATTGTTTCAGAACCGCTTTGACCCAACCGAGCGGCTTCTGCCCCGCATTCAGCAGGATGAGCGCCAGCAAGAGGAACCCTAGATGCACCGAAAAAAGACCGGGCATCACCGGAAATTGCCCTTCGGTCACGGCTGAGCGCGCCCCAGAGAGCAACACCAAATACAAAAAGCACAACAACACACCCGGCGCAACCCTCGAAAACCGGCCATCTCTGGGTTCGACCCGCCCGAGAGGTACCGCCAGCAACACCAGTATGGGGATCATCAAAACCAGACTCAGGCGCCACTGGATTTCAGCCCAAGCAGCCTTGTCTTGCGCTTGCAACAAAGCGCTCAGAGAGCGCTCTCTCACTTCAGCACTTTCAATATCATATTGATCTCGCTTGAGCCGCTGACCAAACTCCTCGAAAACGATCACTTGATGCGCCTTCCCACCACTGGCCGAGCGATATCGACGTCCATTCTGAAGCACCAAAAACCGATCCCCGGATGGATCCAATCGCGCCTCGCCGCTTGCCGCAACCATCGTCACAATCTTGTCGTCCTCGGACGGATCAATCACAGCCCTTTCGGTCATAAAAATATTTTCGAGCGCCTGATCCTCCGACAACGATTGCACATAGGTCACCCTTGAGCCTGAATTCAAAACCTGGAACCGGCCGGGAACCAGCAGATCAAACTCCGTCATCGACTTCTGGCTCGCTTTAACTTCCTGAATGCCCAATTCAGCCGCGGGCCGTAACCAAAACACAATCAAGGATGTCAGCAGCATGACAAACACCCCTTGAATCAAGGTTAACCGGATCAAACGCCCTTCTCCGAAACCCGCGCTTTTCAGAACTTGCAACTCGTTATCAACATGCAGTCGACCGTGGGCCAGCATAATCGCCAGAAAAAAACTGATGGGCAAAATAAGCTCTAAAAACCCGGGCAGTCGATATAACAGCAACCAACCAATCAACTCGCCACTGAGCGCACCCGTTGCCGCATCAGACAAATAACGGCTCAACCTAGAACCGGCCGCGATCACAAACACAACAAGGGCTATAATGGCCATTGCCGTAAAGACTTCACGAGAAAGATAACGAAAGAGAATCATAGGAATTGGATTCTGCAGGATCGATAATCAGTATAATCGTTGTACACTTATTTTGCTCAGCCCCATAAAGGAAATTTCATGCAGTTTTCTGTCAAATCCAACACCTTACCCAAATCCAGAGTCCCGGCCCTCGTGCTCGGTTGTTATGACGACTTCAAACTATCGAGTATGGCAAAGCACATAGACGCCCAATCGACAGGCCATCTGGCCAAACTGCTCAAGCGCGATGACTTCACTGGCAAAGCTGGGCAAACCTTGACCCTGCATGACTTGGACGGCACCACACTCGACCGGTGCATTATCTTAGGGCTGGGGAAGCGCGACGAACTGGATGCAGACCGGCTCATTACCGTGGCCTCAGCAATTGCCAATGCCACGAAATCGCTCCCCATCAAAAAACTCCTGATAAGCCTTGACGATGTCCGCGCCTCCGAACGGGATGACACTTGGCTTGCAACCAAACTGGTCGAGCACTTCAACGATGCAAGCTATCAGTATCTTGCAATGAAGGGCAAACAAACAAAAGCTGCGCCCATCACGCTAACGACCGTTGAACTCCTGGCGGACGCCGATCGCAGCAAAGCGCTCAAGAAAGGCATTAAACTGGGCGCCGCGCTGTCACTCGGGAAGGCCGTCGCCAAAGATTTGAGTAACGCCCCGGGCAACGTGTGCACCCCGACCTATCTTGCGGATCAAGCCAAAGCCTTGGCCAAACAATATGATTGCCTGACCACGACCGTGCTCGATGAAAAACAAATGCAGAAGCTGGGCATGGGCGCGTTCCTATCGGTCAGCAAGGGCAGTGACGAGCCTGGCAAGATGATCATTATTCAATATCGGGGTGCGGCTGCCAGCGTTAAACCCCATGTCCTCGTTGGCAAAGGCATTACCTTTGACACCGGCGGCATCAGCTTGAAGGCCGGCGCGGGTATGTGGGAGATGATTTACGATATGTGCGGTGCCGCATCGGTTTTTGGCACGCTCAAAACCATCGCAGAAATCGGACCTAAAATGAACGTGGTGGGTGTCCTGGCAGCGGCCGAGAATATGCCATCGGCAAGAGCCTCTAAACCCGGCGACATTGTCACAACCATGTCTGGCCAGACGGTCGAAATCCTGAATACCGATGCCGAAGGTCGACTCGTTTTATGTGACGCGCTGACCTATGTTGAAAAATTTAATCCTGCAACGGTGGTGGATATCGCGACCTTAACCGGCGCTGTTATTATGGCACTCGGTAGCCAGGCCTCCGCAGTTTTCTCAAATGATGACGAGGTTGCGCGCAATCTGATTGCCGCGGGGGAACAAACCCGCGATCGCGCTTGGCAGCTACCAATCTGGGAGACCTACCAAACACAGATCAACAGTGCTTTTGCTGACATGCAAAATATTGGTGGCCGGGAAGCTGGCAGCATCACTGCCGCGTGCTTTCTCGCCCGATTCGCCAAGAAATATCGGTGGGCCCATATGGACATCGCCGGCACCTCGTTTAAGTGGGCGGGCACTAAAAAAGGCGCAACCGGCAGACCGGTTGCACTCCTCACCGAATATCTTTTGCAGTTAGAAGGTCAATCCGCTTGACCCAAGTAGACTTCTACCAGATTGAATCCAGTGAAGACCCCTTGGTCTTCACCTGCAGGTTGATCGAAAAAGTCTACCGCCTGGGCCATCAAATTCACGTACACACAAGCTCAGAAGCTGAGGCAAATTCGCTTGATGCGCTGCTGTGGGGCTTTAAGGCAGCCGCCTTTATTCCCCACGCGCGGGTCACGGCAGATGCCCGCGCGCCGATCCTAATTTGTCATGAAGCGATCCCGGATCGGCATCAGGATGTGCTCATCAATTTAAACCCCGGCATCCCAGAATTTTTCAGCCGATTCAACCGGGTCGCAGAAATTGTGCCAAAGGATGACGAAAAACGCGCATCCGCTCGGGACAGTTTTCGATTCTATAAAGCGCGAGGCTACGCCTTAAAATACCATAAGATGGCTGGATGATGACCCGCGAGGAATCTAAAAACCAAACGATGCCAAGCGCCCATCAAATTCCACTGCTCAGCGATAACCCACCTTTGCGCCGCGCAAAAACGGCCAAAAAAGCGCGTTCATCATCCGGGGCCACCCAGGCCGCTAAAATCACATCCAGCGATCCTGATTATGATCCTGACAGCCTGGATCTATTCCAAGAGGTTTTCGCAACCCTTAACCCTCAGTCTGAACAAACCCCCTTCATCGAGCAGCAAGTCCGGCAGCTTGCGGATGCGTATACGGCTCAAATCGTGCGCCAACTTAGCCAAACCCTTGTGACCGATTTAACTGAAATCGTCGATTTGCTTAACCCCACGCCCTCCCCACCTAAAGAACCTGATCTTTAGGCGAACTCGCGTGTATACTTCTGCCTTTTAGTCCCACAGAGCCCCATGGAAAAGTACGATCCAAAAACCCTAGAGCAGCGCTGGTATCAGAGCTGGGAATCCGCTGGTTATTTCGCGCCCAGCGGCGAAGGCCCCGCTTTTTCAATTGCAATTCCACCGCCCAATGTCACCGGCACCTTGCACATGGGCCATGCTTTCCAGCACAGCTTGGTTGACGCGGTCATTCGTCGAAAGCGCATGCAAGGGTACAACACCTTATGGCAGATGGGCACGGATCATGCCGGCATCTCAACGCAGTTAATTGTTGCCGAACAATTAGCCAAAGAGAACCTCAAACCGCTGGATATTGGCAGAGACGCCTTCATCGAACGGGCTTTTGCCTGGAAAGACCAGTCCGGCGGTCAGATCAGTCAACAGCTCCGTCGGATGGGCGCCTCCCTGCACTGGGAGACCGAACGCTTTACCCTAGATGAAGGGTTAAGCCTCGCCGTCATTGAAGTCTTTACGCGTCTATTTGACGAGGGGTTGATTTACCGCGGCAAACGTTTGGTGAACTGGGATCCCAAACTAGAAACCTCGATTTCGGACCTTGAAGTGATTTCGGAGGAAGAAAACGGCTTTCTATGGCATATCCGCTATCCAATGACGGACCTGCCCGATACCTTTATCGAAGTCGCAACCACTCGACCTGAGACGATGCTCGGCGATGCGGCGGTGGCCGTTCATCCAGACGACCCACGCTACAAGCACTTAATCGGGCAGACCGTTTCATTGCCGCTAAGCGATCGAGTGATCCCCGTGATTGCGGATCATTATGTCGATCCAAGTTTTGGTACCGGCTGCGTAAAGATCACGCCCGCCCACGACTTCAACGATTACGACGTCGGCCAGCGCCACAACCTACCGCTGCAAAGTATCATGAATGCCAATGGCACCATCGCGGCGGATGCGCCCGCCCAATATCGAGGCCTGGATCGATTCGATGCTCGCCGAAAAATTGTCGAAGACCTGGATGCGGCGGGTTTGCTGGCCAAAGTCGAAGACCATAAGCTGATGGTGCCCCGGGGCGAAAAATCAGGGGTGGTGATTGAACCATTGCTGAGCGATCAGTGGTTTGTTCAGGTTGGGCCCCTCGCTGAACCTGCGATCAAAGCCGTTGAAAATGGCGACATTACGTTTAATCCAAAGCAAGCCGAAAACATTTACTTCGCTTGGATGCGAGATCTCAAGGATTGGTGTATCTCCCGGCAGCAATGGTGGGGCCATCGTATCCCAGCCTGGTACAACGATGCTGGCGAGGTTTTTGTCGGGAAATCTGAAGCGATGGTTCGAGCAAAATACCAATTGAGCGACGCCGTTCGTCTTCGTCAAGATGAGGATGTTTTGGACACCTGGTTTTCCTCAGCCCTTTGGACTTTTTCGACCCTTGGCTGGCCCGAGGACACGGCCGCACTCAAAACGTTTCATTCAACCGACCTGATGGTGACAGGCCACGACATCATCAGCTTTTGGGTTTCTCGAATGATCATGATGACCTTGAAATTCATGGATGAAGTGCCGTTTAAGGAAGTGTACATCCACGGCCTGGTTACCGATGCCGAAGGGCAGAAAATGTCGAAATCCAAGGGCAACGGTCTCGACCCGATGGACATTATTGACGGCATATCCGCCGAAGCCTTGATCAAAAAACGAACCGAAAATCTACTTCAAGAACGACAACAGGCAAAAATCGAGCGTGCGACTCGCAAAGAATACCCCGATGGCATTGCGGCCTATGGTACCGATGCGCTGCGGTTTACGTTCTGCGCGATTGCAACCAGCGCCCGTTCCATGCGGTTCGACTTAAAACGGGTGGAGGGCTACCGAAACTTTTGCAACAAACTTTGGAACGCCGCTAACTATGTTTTGATGAGCACCGCTGAGCTGACCCTAAGCGATCATCCCGTTGAGTCTGTTGCGGATCAATGGATCCGCCTGAAATTCCAAGAAACCAGCAACGCGGTTAATCAGGCGATGAACGACTATCGTTTCGATTTAGCCGCCAAATATATTTATGAGTTTGTCTGGGACGAATTCTGTGATTGGTATTTGGAACTCTGCAAGCCAGTCCTGCTTTCCGAGACGGCAAGCGATGCTGAGAAAGCCGGCACCCAAACCTGCCTGCTTGAAACACTCGAAGCAACGTTGCGACTGGCTCATCCCTTCATGCCTTTCATTACAGAGGAACTTTGGCAAAAGCTCCCAACAACCTTAAGACGCGGGCCCTCACTCATGCTGGCCGAATATCCCAAGACGGCGCCGATTGCGACGAGCAGCGAAGGCATTTTTGCGGATATCCTCTGGATCAAAGAGGTGGTTGGCGCCGTTCGAAACATTCGGGGCGAGCAAGATATTCCGCCAAGCAAACTCATTCCGATTTTACTGCAACAGGGGAGCACCCTCGACCGGTCTCGCCAAGTGCAATTTACGCAACTGATCGCCGCACTCGCTCGCCCTGAGACTCTGACCTGGATCGACGATGATGCCGAACCACCGCCGTCTGCTATTAAAATTGTCGGCGACTTAAAAATCCTCGTGCCCCTAGCCGGACTCATTGATGTGACCGCCGAACTCGAGCGCATGGACAAAGAAATCAATAAGATCATTAAAGAAATCACCCGAATTCAAAACAAGCTCGGCAATGAAGCCTTCGTTAAAAATGCGCCACCAGAAATCGTGGCGAAAGAAAAGGCGAAGATTCAGGATTATTTAAAAACCAAAACTGACTTCGAATCTCAGAAAGCGAGAATCCAGAATATCTAGCGCGGACCCATTAGCATCGAAATTGATCAAGATAGAGCAAGATAGAGCAAGATAAATCAGCGAAAAATATCCTTGGACACGGCGCGCATCTTGTGCATTAATTCGAAGGAGGCGTTAAACAGCGCTGCGAAATAACATAAGGTAGGGTAAATGTCTGATCGACAAATGGGAACAGTAAAGTGGTTTAACGACTCCAAAGGTTTTGGCTTCATTGAACGTGAAACCGGTGAAGATGTTTTTGTTCATTTTCGTTCGATTCGCGGCGAAGGCTTCAGAACGCTAAAACAAGGCGCGGCAGTTGAATTCGTGATCTCTGAAACCGACAAAGGCTTTCAAGCCGAGGACGTCGCCGAAGTAATTTAGCGACGCTTGCCTGTACCGTTGAAAGTTTGAGTTAGTGACGTCTCTAATAAAAATCCGCACTCAACATTCGACGGGTTAGCCCGAGACTTTTAATACGACCTTTCCAATCGTATTGTCCGAGGCCACTAAATCGTGAGCGGCGCCTGCCGCCTCGATTGGAAATATCTGCTGAATGATCGGCATAATCTCCCCTTGACTAATTTTCGGCCAGACGTATTGGCCGAGTTCCGCCATGATCGACGCTTTCTCTGGCAATGGTCGCGCGCGGAGGGTTGAACCGATCACGCGAAGCCGCTTCATCATCAACTTGGCAAGATCAATCTCAGATCGAGCGCCGCCCATCAGGCCAATCAAAACCAAACGACCATTTAGGGTTAACGCATCTAGGTTCTCCGCCAAATAGGCCCCGCCTACCGGATCTAAAATCACATTCGCGCCTTCGGGCCAAACCGCTTTTAACGCATCGATAAAACCGCCGTCCCGACGATTTTGCCCCGCTGCAGCGCCGAGCTGGATACAGGCTTCAATTTTTTCAGCGGAGCCTGCCGTGACGAAAGTTTCGGAACCGAAAGCGCGACACAGCTGAATGGCAGCCGTACCCACACCACTCGCACCGGCATGCAGCACAACCCGCTCGCCTGGCTGAAGCATGCCTTCAATAAATAAATTGAGCCAAGCCGTTGCGAACACTTCTGGAATCGCCGCGGCTTGCTCAAAATCGAGGTTATCCGGCATCTTCAAGGCGCTACCTTGATCAACAACCGCTTGCTCGGCATAGCCACCACCCGCCAAGAGTGCGCAGACCCGATCACCTACCTGATGATGGGTCACAGCGTGGCCCACCGCAACCACGATGCCCGCACACTCCAAACCCATCGTGTCCGGTGCCCCAGGGGGCGGCGGGTACAAGCCCTTGCGCTGCATGAGATCAGCGCGATTGATCGCGGTCGCTTTGACGTCAATTAATATTTCTGCTGGCCCAGGCACCAAGTTAGGCGCCTGAACCCACAGCAACTCACCGGAATCGGAAACGGAAATAACATGCATAAAATGCTCCTTAATATGCCGGCAGGACCTTTCAGGTCACAGCAGGCTCAATGGCTTTTTAGTCGTAACGCCCCAGCGTACGGCTTATTCTTGTCACGACGGCCTGAGAATCGGTCCGTTATTAAAATGCTTTGATTAAAAATCGGCGATTAAAACCCAATCATTAAAACCCAATCATTAAAACCCAAGGGTTAAAACGCGCTGACGCCACTCTGATAATCAAAAGCCGATGACGAAAGGTTGGTGTGATTCACACCCTGTCTTTCAAACCCTGAGTTCTCATCAAACGCTTCATCGCTCATCACAGGATCTCAGCGCGTCGCTCGGCCGCATGGCGGCAATCAGTAATGCGGCGGCCGCTCATCAACCGCCGACATTGCTTCTGGCCGAGCCGTCGCGATTTGCTGCAATTGTTCTGATAGGACTCGAACCTGATCCTCCAGAAGTAGAATCTGTTGCTGCTGGGCGAACACGGCATCATCCAGTTTCTGCAACAAGTCTTCCTGAAACGCGATCTTCATCTCTAACCCATCCACCTGGTCTTTATTCATGGCCCTTTGCCTAGTAGTTCATCCGGACTTTTATACCCTGATCATGGAGATACTGTTTAATATCAGGCACCCGATAATCCCCATAATGCACCATCGACGCAACCAACGCCGCATCTGCTTTGCCTTCGGTCAACACGGACTGTAGATGCGCCGGGGTACCCGCCCCCCCTGAGGCGACCACTGGCACAGAGATCGCCTCGGCAACCATTCGCGTTAATTTGATTTCATACCCTTGCTTCATCCCGTCGGCATCAATCGAATTCACGACGACCTCACCGGCGCCAAGCGCACAGGCCTTACGGGCCCATTGAATGGCATCAATCCCCATAGACTTACGGCCACCATTAATGACCACCTCATAGCCGCTCGGGCAAGCAGTATTTTTAGTCACTGCCCGAACATCCATCGACAGTACGGTATTTTGAGTCCCGATGGCCTGGGCGCACTCTTTGATTAATTCGGGCCGCAGCACCGCAGCCGAGTTCAGGCTAATCTTTTCAGCGCCTGCCATTAACAATCCAGCAGCATCTTCTCGGGTTCGAATGCCACCGCCTACAGAGAATGGGATAAAGATCTCCTGGGCCACTTTCTGAACCACATCGAGCATAATGTTCCGCTCGTCACTTGAGGCCGTAATATCATAAAAGACCAGCTCGTCCAGACCATCTTCATAATAGGCTTTCGCCTTTGCAACCGGATCACCGAGCATCTCGGTCGCAACGAACTGAACCCCCTTCGACAACTCACCATTCTTAACATCGAGACAGGCAACCACGCGCTTGCTCAGCATACCGCACCATCCCACTGACCAAAGGCCGCAAGTAAATCCAGGCCAAATCGGCCGCTTTTTTCTAAATGAAACTGCGTTGCAAAAACATTGTCACGACCAATGACACTGGCAAACGTCCGATCGCCAAAAGTGGTTTCGGCCAGCACATGGGACGCCTTATCCGGCATTGCGAAGTAGGAGTGCACAAAGTAAAACTCAGCCCCGGCAGGAACCCCAGTTAACAACGCATGATCTGCTGACTGAGACACTTCATTCCAGCCAATTTGAGGAACTTTTAAGTCAGGGTCACCAAACTCAAAACGTTTGCACCGACCCGGGATGATTCCCAAACAATCCCGATCGCCTTCTTCCGTGTGCTCCAACAAGATTTGCAATCCTAGGCAGATCCCTAAGAGCGGGCGACCGGTTTTAAAAAAAGTAACGACCGCCTCATCCAAACCGAGGCGCGCCAAGGTCACCATAGCGGTCTCTGCAGTGCCAACCCCTGGAAATATCAACCGATCTGCACGCTTAACCACCTCCGGATCCCCAGAGATCTTTGCGCGCAGACCCACTGCCTCGCAGGCCCGCTGGACGCTGCGGAGATTACCGGCGTCATAATCTACAATGGTTACCGAAGGTCCCATTCGCAACTCCACCAAAACCATCATTATACGCACTGAGGCTACAAACATGATGCAAGCCGGGTAATTTTTCTGGCGCACTGGGCGCCGTTTTCAGAAATTCAGCGCCTTTCATCCTCAAAGTGCCTTTGGATAGGCGAAACCCAGCTCAAACCGGTATACTTTCACCCTTCAATTAGATTCTGCAAAGCAGTCAAGGCCAAGATTTTGAACGATCAACCAGCCCCAACCAGCGCTTCTCCACGCTATATGGCGCGAGGGGTCAGCGCAGAGAAACAAGACGTCCACGCTGTTGTGGATCATCTTGATCGCGGACTCTACCCCGGTAGTTTCTGCAAAGTCACTGAAGACGTCCTCGGCGGCAGCCAGCAACATTGCAATGTCATTCATGCCGATGGTAGTGGCACCAAATCGATCCTTGCTTATCTGCAGTACAAAGAGACTGGTGATCCAAGTGTCTTTTACGGCACCGCCCAAGACAGCATCGTGATGAATCTGGATGACCTGATCTGCGTTGGCGCAACCGACAACATTCTGATCTCGAACACGATCAATCGTAATGCCCGAAATTGCCCCGGCGAGGTTGTTAAAGCCCTAATTGACGGCAGCGAAGCCTTTATGCAGACCATGCGAGATCTTGGGGTTAACCTGATTCCAGGTGGCGGAGAAACGGCCGATGTTGGCGACCTAACCGGGACCCTCACCGTCGACAGCAATGCCGTGGTGCGGATGCCGCGTGCGGCCATCGTCAAAAATCACATTACACCGGACCTTACGATCATTGGGCTAAGCGCCTTTGGTCAGTGTCAGTATGAGACCGAAATTAACAGCGGAATCGGCAGCAATGGTCTTACCAGCGCTCGGCACGACCTTTTAAGTCAATTTTATGCTGAGCACTATCCCGAGACCTATGACCCGAATACCCCGGCTGACCTGGCTTACTGTGGGCCTTATCGTCTAGCAGACGCCCTGCCTGGGCCCGACGCAATGACCGTGGGCGAGGCGTTACTGAGCCCCACCCGCAGTTATGCGCCGGTTGTAAAGCAACTGCTTGGCGAACTTGGATCCAATATTAAAGGGCTCATTCACTGTTCTGGCGGCGCCTTAACCAAGTGTCTCAAATTCGGCCAAAACGTACACTACATCAAGGATCACTTGTTTGCTGTACCCCCTGTTTTCTCGACGATTCAGGCCGTCTCCAAAACAAGTGATCAGGAAATGCATCAAGTCTTCAACATGGGGCATCGACTGGAAGTCTACGTTCCGTTTGAGCACGCCCAAGCGGTCATCGACACCGCAAAAGCCTTTCAAATCGAAGCCCAGATCATCGGCAGAACCGAGGGCAGCACTCACAATCAACTCACGCTGAAAACCCACGCAGGTCAAACTCTAACCTATGGGTTGACCAACTAATTAATGCGGCGCCAACGCGCGTTGTAGGAGTTTCATATGGCACAAATAAGCTTTGAAGAAGCCCTGACAATTCTGACCGACAAAGAAGGCTCGGATCTCTACTACTCAACCGGTGCGCCGCCCAGCGCTAAAATCTTTGGCGTATTGAGTCCATTTTCTGAAGAAACCATGAAGCCTGGGGAAATCGAAGTGATCGCGAATTCGATCATGGACGAGGAGCAAAAAGCGCAATTTAAGGCTTCACCCGAGATGAACATGGCCATTTCAAGACCCGGCCTCGGCCGGTTCAGAGTCAACATCTTCCGGCAGCGCAACCAAGTTTCAATGGTGATCAGACGCCTCGGGACTGATCTGCCAAATTACAAAGAACTCGGCCTACCCCCGGTTTTAATGCAACTGATCTCGCAAAAACGGGGCTTAATCCTGTTCGTTGGCGGGACCGGTTCCGGCAAATCAACCTCCCTTGCTGCGCTGATTGACTACCGCAATGAAAATACGCAAGGGCATATTATTACCATTGAAGACCCGGTCGAATTTACCCATAAGCACAAAGGCTGCATCGTGAATCAACGGGAAGTCGGGACCGATACGGATTCATTTGAAGACGCGCTGGCCAACACTCTACGCCAGGCCCCTGATGTGATCTTAATTGGCGAAATACGTCATCGTGAAACGATGGAGCATGCCTTGGCGTTCGCTGAAACTGGTCACCTTTGTCTGTCCACCCTGCACGCCAACAGCGCCAACCAAGCCATGGACCGAATCATCAACTTCTTTCCAGAAGAGCGCCACCCACAGCTGCTCCAAGACTTATCGCTGAACATGCGCGGCATCGTCTCTCAAAGGCTCATCCCAACGGTCGATGGGAAACGAGTAGCGGCCATTGAAATTCTTGTCGGCACGCCAAGAGCCGCCGACCTGATTGCGAAAGGTGCCGTTTCGGACCTGAAAGAGCTGATGGAGAAATCTGAAGAGCAAGGTATGCAGACCTTTGACCGAGCCTTATTCAAGCTCTACAAGGCAGGCAAGATCTCAGAGGAAGAAGCATTGAAGAATGCCGACTCAAGGAACAATCTCAGACTAAAAATCACATTGGATGATAATCCGGTAGCTAAGCAGAATGCCGATACCGATGGTGACGGGATCATCTCGGATGAAGAAGCTGAAGCCTTAAATGCCGACACGGATGGGGATGGTGTTATTTCAGAAGCCGAGGCAAAAGCCATCGTTGAGGAAACCGGCGGGAGTCCACAAGCGCCTTCAGCGCCGCAAGCACCCGAAGACACGGAAACGCCCGCCCCGCCAGCGCCCGAGGAAGCCGACAATACTTCACAGTTTTCACTGGTGGATCTGGACGACAAGCGTTAAGGGCGAGGCTTAAGATAACCGCTGAGTGCGGTATAAAAATTCGCAACGACTGGCAGCGAATAGGTGGACTTTCTCGCAACGAAACGCACTGGCCGATTGAGGCCATCGCCGCTGAGATCCACCAGTAACGGCTCCGGCACCCCGAGGGTGCGGGCAACACCAACCGGCACCAAGGCATGACCAAAGCCAGCGATGGCCAATTGCGCGACGCTAAAAAAAGACTCCAACGCCACTTCCCGGACGATGCCCAATTTTGCGACTGCATCACCAAAGGAGCGCCAGGCGCCGGAGTGGTCTTCAATACTAATGACCGGCAGCGTCTGACCCCGCGTCCACAGCAACTTCTTGAGCCCTGAGGGTATGATCACCATCGGTTCATACATTAGAATTTCTGATTGCAAGTCGGTGTCGATGGAATCCAAGCCGGTACAAATACCCAGCATATATTCGCCAGAGCGAATGCGATCCAGCACCACCGAGGTTCGATGGGCGTGAAATGTAAACTGCACCTCCGGCATTTCGCGCTTAATGTCATAAAACGCTTGAGCACCCCAGGAGGATAAAATGGCATCCGAAACGCCAATCAACAATTCGCCTCGAGAGGCCGTGCTATCTTCAAGAAATAGATCCCGGAGTTCAGACAAGACTGGGGAGATTTTGTCCACGAGTTTTTGCCCGTGGCGGGTCAACTCGACGCGGCGACCTTTCTTTTGAATCAGCTTGCGATCGTAATATTTCTCAAGTGCGGCAATCCGCTTACTAACCGCCGATTGCGAAATTCTAAGCTCAGTGCTTGCCTCGATCATCGTTCCACTTCGAGACAGTGCCAGCAACGTTTCTAGGTTTTCAACCATGTCAGGAACCCTCAAGCGGTTCGATTTAGTACTGCTTTTTGGGGCGTTTCAGCTAGAGCGCCGCTATTGGCGCCGCCGCCATAGGTTCTATGACGAACAACAGGTCCCCTTCATTGACCTGTTGGCCGTTGCTCACATTGATCCGATTGATCCTGTAACGTTGCCCAGCAGGATAAAGCGCACCACCGGCCCCAGCGCAAGAGGTCAATCTAAACGGTGCAAACATCTTCATCGCCTCCAGAACACAGAGCACTTCATCAACCTCAACCTCGCTACCCACATTCACATACTCCGGCTCTGACGGGGATGGGGTTCGGTAAAAGACGCCCGTTGAGGGTGACAGAACGCGTAATTCTTGGCTGCCTTCGATCCGCAGAGAATCCAAATCGACAACATCTGCCCGGCTGCCGGAGGCCTCATCGATTTCCGAAATCAAGGCAGGCACGTCAATTCGATTCAAGAATTTTGGCAGGTAGGTTGTATCATAATCCCCTTGCCGAAACGTCTCATCGCTCAAAATCCGCTTGACGAGACTGATATTCGTGCTGATACCTTCGATCACGACCGCCTCGAGGTAACGTCGCATTCGATCAATGGCGTCAAGGCGATTTTCACCATGGATAATAATTTGAATAATCAAACTGTCGTAGAACGGCGACACGGTTTTACCCTCATCCACCATGGAAATCAGTTCAACGTCGTCTTGCTCAGGCAATCGGTACTTGGTGATTTTACCCGGCGTTGGCATAAAGGTGACCTCGCCATCACCATCAATCACGCATCGCTCAGCATTGACCCGGACCTCAAGGGCATAACCTTTTTCATCCGCAGTCAGATGCTCGATACTCTCACCACTGGCAATCAGAAACTGCTGCTTCACAATATCAATACCCGTAACCGCCTCGGTTACGGGATGCTCAACCTGTAATCGGGTATTCATCTCCATAAAATAGATGGCATCGCTCGGCACGTCGTAAATAAACTCAACCGTGCCAGCACCAATATAATCAACCGCCGTGGCAATTTTTTCAGCACAAGCGAGCACCTCAGAGCGAAGCTGCTCTGACAATAGCGTCGAGCCAGACTCCTCAAGCAACTTCTGATTATTTCTCTGAACGCTGCAATCACGCAGCCCAATCACCCGAGTATGGCCAAACTGGTCTCGCAAAATCTGAGCTTCAATATGACGAAGCGATGTCACACACTTTTCAATGTAGATATCGCCATTACCAAAAGCACTTTTGGCTTCAGCGGTCACCTGATGGAACAGTTGGTGCAGATGCTCGGGTCGCTCAACCTTAACAATGCCTTTGCCACCGCCGCCATGAACCGCTTTTAACAAGATCGGGTATCCGACCCGTTCGGCGATCTCAAGCGCTTTTTCAGAGGAATCTATAATGCCATGACTACCCGGCACAACCGGGACATTGATGCTCATCGTTGTGCTGATGGCATTCGACTTATTGCCCATGGTCTCCATACTCATGACTTTCGGGCCAATAAAATTGATGCCTTTTTGTCGGACCAAGGCCGCAAAATTTGGCGTTTCAGACAAAAATCCAATCCCCGGATGCAAGGCATCGACCTGCTGCGCTTCAGCGATATTCAAAATACTCAGGGCATTGAGATAACTTTCATCGGAAGTATTGCCACCGATCGGCACAACGGTGCCCGCAGCACCTGCCTGTCGAACCATATCCGCCGGCACAGAATCCATATCTGGATCACTCTGAACCAGCACAACCTCAAGCTCGGCTTCTAGGGCTTTTCTCACCAATTTAACGGCCGTGCAACCCCGTGCGTGAATCAACACTTTCTTCACGGGTCGATGACCCAACTCACCAACGGGCTGCTCTTGCGCCAACGGCGCTTGACCGCCTAACCTGCCCGCCATAATTCGATCAACGACCTCGGTCACGGTTTCGACCGGGATGGGTAAGGCGGGATCGACTTTACGCAGGCTCAAATCAAGCTCATCAGAGAACGGATGCTTGACCAAGCCTTGCATCGCGCCCGGCGTTAACGATAAATAATTGCTCAACAGGCAGGTGAACGGTAGATTGCGCTCGACGACGGTTTGCCCAGCGAACGGCATACTCGCACCTGAAAAGTAGTAGGTTTGAACGAGCGGATGCGTCACAAAGCTCGCCTGAGCACCACCGGTGCAATCCCCATATCCAAACATCACGATCGGCAGATCATTGTCCCGCACAAACCGGGTGATTCGATCATTGATCACAGCCATCGTAAACAGCGCAGCCGCGCCCTCCTTCGTCTGCATGCCACCGCTTGAGATAAAGCAGATCACCGGCAGCCGCTGCGTCGCACAATCCACCAATAGCTTACACACCCGCACGCAATCTGAGTTATCGATACTACCGGCCTGAAAGGCGACATTCGAAATCACGAACCCGGCTCGATAGTGCTCGCTTTCGCCTTTGAAAGACCCGATCCCGGTTACCAGCCCATGCGGGCGCACGTTGGCTTTCAGCGCAGCCTCTATCGATGGCCGAAAGGTCGGAAACGACACGGGGTTAGCCGACATCAAATGAGCATTGGTTTCTTTGAAGTCCACAATAAACCGCGCAACGAGTTGATCTAAGGAGGTTTTCTTTGCTCGCTTTTCTTGGGTTAAAAGCTCATGAAACAGCAAGTCTCGATAAGCGATTGTCAGCCGATTCCAAAAATCCTTGCGCCGACCAATCCGAACCGGCTCTAACCGCCCTGAGAACGGTTTTCCGGACCGTTTCGACTCATGATAGCCCGGCAAAATACGCTCAAAGATGTGACTAATCACAACGAACAGGGTGTCCGACTTATCTTTATGGATCCCGCGCATCCATTCTTCAACCGATTTCAAAAATTGGCTGGCCTCACTGTATTCACCCAATCGCTCGGTCCAGGCCGCAAAATCAGCTTGGATCACAGCGGCCTCGCACCCTTCAAATAGGGGTAGGCTCGCAACTTGATCAACCGCTTTTGCCAAGAGCTGCGCAATGGTTGTCTCTGTCAAGGTCCTTGAATCCTGAGCCTCACGGGCAATCGAGACCAAATCACCCAGCAATGCATTATAGGTTGCTGAAAACACGATCAGGTTTTTACACTCGCTGACAAAACCGGGTTCAATATCCGCATCAAGCAACAAATCCAAAATTGTCAGATCCTGATCCGATCGAGCGACGTCCCGCTCCTGCTTGCGCTTGATCTGCGACCAAAGCAAATCCTCTACCAGGCAACGATTCAACGGTATTGCATTACTGGCTTGCGGTGCTTGCTGAATTAAAGCCTGGGTTTGCAACGACAAGGGCACCGCTGCCAAAAGCGCTGAGTCATAAAGGCTCTCGCCCTCAAGAATCAAATTCAATTCACCCGCAAGCGCCGACTTTAAAAAATCGCTATTTTTTTGTTCGATAAAGGCGACATCAAACAGTTTTCGTCCTTCAAAGCTAAACTTCGACTTGAGCGCGGTGACCATCGGATCCTCAGAGGCAGACATTGCACTCAACAGCGCCTTCACCTCTCGAATATCCGCCGTCGTCAACAGATAGCCATGGCTCTCATGGTGCTCCAGGTGATCCACTAAGGCCAATAGATTGGCTTCCGCACTGCCTTTCCAACGATTGAATAAGTGCAACCCAAGCTCTAAAGAAAGATCTGCTTTGGCCCGCTCAAAATTCTTCTTAGGCTCACCAAAAATAAAATTCCTGATCGCGCCCTGCTCATCCGACTGGCGCAACCTTTTGTTTTGAAAATCCTTCCACGCTTTATTCAATTGATCCTCATAGAGGATTAAATCAGGATCTTGCAACCAAGATAAAAATGCACTCCTGCTTTCTCGGTGAATCCGTTGGGCCAACTCGCCTTCTGGAATTTCGACCTCCGCCAATCGACCGTACTGGGTGGTGGTGGTCGCCTTGATCCGCTTTCTAAGCCCCAAATAACGTAAATAACGATACGCAACCCCAAAAACATTGGGGTACTCTGTCGGAGAGGTTCGGAGCTTTAAAGTCGAACTCGCATTGACAGCCGACAAATACTCGGACGGATTTAGGTAGCGGATGATATTTCGATGATAGTGATCGAGAATCTCAGGGTGTTCCGCCACAAATTGTCGCGCACCGGATTCAATCGACTCAATTCCCGTGACAACGACATCTAAAAAGTGACCGATATTGCTCGTTTCACCCGGGTCAAAATCAACAATCCCATCGATATTGCCCTGTTGATAAAGCTCATAGGACGAAACCCCGACAAATTTTGCACACTCCTGCCATGACAGGTTATACCGCCGAACCAGGTTCGCAAGCGACCGAGGATGAATGGTGTTAAAGACGCCCGTCTTTAAGCTCAGCAGCAAATTACTTGCAGCCAAAGGAATTGCGCCACCAGAATAGCCCTGGCCAATGATAATCCCGAGGGTTGGCACATCCACATTACACAACTCCGCAATCAATCGTGAAATCGAGTGCGCTTGATTATTGGCATTGGCCGCCTCATACGGATCCGCACCGGGCGTATCCATCAACGTTAGAATGGGAAGGTTTCGAATCGCAAAACTGCTGGCCCTTTCGGCCGCGAGTTCATGATGCTCTGGTCCCCAAACACCGGTACCGTGACTCCGCTCCTGAGCAATCACACCAATCTTTCGCATGCCCGTGCTGAATTTCAAGGTCAGCTCACAACTGAAAAAAGGCCCAACCGATTGCTCGTTGGTCACGGGCACATCCAAACTATAAATAACGGCTTTGGCACCCAGGCGAGTCGACTCTTCCGTCGGGGCAACGGTCACGGCAATGTATTCATCGACCTCCATGGCTTTGAGCCGCTCGACTTGGGCATTAATTTCTCGTTCCGTCAGCAGACCCTTTACGACATGGGCGGGCTCTTTCCGAGGAAACAGGGAGAAATCTTCAGACAGTTGCTCGGCATTGAGATAAAGCTGATCTACTGAACCAAAGCTTTGAGTTATTGTCACGGCTATTCCTTTTACCAATTGCTACCCGTCAAGCCGATTGTAGTACAAACCCTTGACTTGTATTCTGCTCTTACGCTGACCATCGACGTCTAAGACATTTCAGCGCGCTTTCAGCCCCGTTAACCACAGACCTTTATTCTTTCAACCGTCTGACCTTTAAAGTCGATGCATCCCCGTCACCTTCAACGATTAACCTGACGCTGGCTCGGCCGTCTGATCTATTTCAGGTCATGGCTTGCCCAATCGGGGTTTTATCAATACCTGCTTTATTCCAATTGTTTTACTTTAAGCGCTTTTTTTTACGAGCTCTGTTCTACGAGCTCTGTTCTACGAGCTCTGTTCTACGAGCTCTGTTCTACGAGCTCTATTTTACGAGATTTTCTTCACTGGCGTTACATCGCCCGCTTTCATGCCCTTACTTTAGGTTGCGTGTTTAAATTGCAGACGGTTCACCCCGTGTTTGCACCGAAGTTTTAGCAACGTTTCCCTAAAACCCGTTCTGTCTACGCAATTTCAGGCACGCAACGAGAAGCCCCCTGCTTAAACCCTTATTTTTTGACCCTATTCCTGAAACATCCGTTCTAAGCGTTTTTTTAGACGCTTGCGTATCGGTTTAGTTCAATGATCCTTTTTAGCGCAAGGCCTTCAACAAATTCCCGGCCTTTTTTTTGCAATCGCCACAACCCTTTTATAACAGGCCCACCCTAAGCAATGGTCTGAGTCGGTATCAGGCCGATTTTCTCCCGCCAAAGCGTTGGTCCGGTTTCATGAACAGAGATCCCATGGCTGTCAACAGCGACCGTCACCGGCATATCTTCAACCTCAAACTCGTGAATCGCCTCCATGCCTAAGTCTTCAAAGGCCACGACCCGAGATTTACGGATCGCTTTCGAGACCAAATAAGCCGCGCCGCCAACGGCCATTAAATACACCGCCCCAAATCGTTGAATGGCATCGATCGCGACAGGCCCACGTTCGGCCTTACCCACCATTCCTAAAAGTCCCGTTTCTCGCAACATCATCTCGGTAAAGCCATCCATCCGAGTTGCTGTTGTTGGCCCGGCGGGCCCAACGACCTCTTCGCGCACGGGGTCCACTGGGCCGACGTAATAAATGAACTTACCTTCTAGATCGACGCCATCCGGCAACGATTCCCCAGCCTCATACAGATCACGAATACGCTTATGCGCCGCATCTCGACCGGTCAGCATTTTACCGGATAACAGCAAGGTTTCTCCGGGCTGCCAGGTTTGGACATCGGCTCGGGTCACTGTGTCTAAATTAACCCGCCGGGCGCCCTTGGCCGCATCCCAGGTAATTTGTGGCCAATCTTCTAACTTGGGCGGGGTGAGTTCAGCGGGGCCGTCTCCGGTCAACTTAAAGTGAACATGCCGGGTCGCCGCGCAGTTTGGAATCATTGCGACCGGCAAATTTGCAGCATGGGTTGGGTAATCCATGATTTTGACGTCTAGCACCGTCGTGAGACCGCCCAAACCCTGCGCCCCAATGCCAAGACCATTCACTTTCTCAAAAATTTCCAACCGAAGTTCTTCGATCCGAGAGCTTGGCCCGCGCTGCTGAAGATCCTGAATATCAATCGAATCCATCAAGGACCGTTTTGCCAGCAAGGCCGCTTTCTCAGCCGTGCCGCCGATACCAATGCCCAACATGCCTGGCGGGCACCAACCGGCCCCCATCGTCGGGACCGTCTTTAACACCCAATCAACAATGCTGTCGGCAGGATTCAGCATCGCAAGCTTCGATTTCGCCTCCGACCCCCCGCCTTTCGCCGCAACATGAATGCTCACTTCATTGCCCGGCACCAGATCAACATGAATCACGGCAGGCGTGTTGTCTTTGGTATTCAAGCGAGCGCCCGCCGGGTCACTCAAAACAGATGCCCGCAAGACATTATCAGGCAATGCGTAAGCCCGGCGGACGCCTTCGTTAATCAGGTCATCCAGACTCTGCTCGGTATCAAATTGCACTTTCATGCCCACCGAGACGAACACATTTACAATGCCCGTATCTTGGCAAATTGGCCGGTGACCCTCTGCGCACATTCTTGAATTAATAAGGATTTGGGCCATCGCATCCTTGGCCGCTGCAGATTCCTCGCGCTCATAAGCGCCATGCACCGCCTGGATAAAGTCGACCGGATGATAATACGAGATATACTGCAAGGCATCCTGAATGCTCTGAATCAGATCGTCTTCTTTAATCAGTGTGATTGACGCCATCTGGCACCTCCCTGTCGAACCCTACAATCAACCGTACATCAAACGCGTCAGCGACTCGGCAACGCACACTGGCTTATCTGAACCTTCAAGTTCGATGATGACCTCCCGCTTTAACTGGATGGTATTGGGCGTTTTCAACTCCGCCAAGACCAAACGGTGGCGGGCACGGACCTTGGAATTAACCGGCACGGGCGCTGGAAACCGAACCTTATCCAGACCGTAATTGACCCCCATAAAAACCCCCTCTAAGGCCTCAGGCTTCGGAATCGGCACCGATCCGCCGAGGTGCACAATCAGGCTCAGGGTTAAAAACCCGTGCGCGATGGTGACTTTATAGGGCGATAATTCCGCCGACTTTGCTGGATCAATATGGATGAACTGATGATCCATCGTCGCATCTGCGAACAAATTGATTCGCGCCTGATCAACCTCAAACCATTCTCCGACACCCTCTTCGAGGCCTTCAATCGACTTAAAAATTGCCAGTGCGGCTTCAGCTTTATTCGACATAACCCACTCTCCTAAAATGACTAAAACTCATCGCAATAGTACCACAACCTAAGTTGTACAAAGGCTTAGGCTGGCCTTGATTGCGGGCTTGGTTTATCCTCGGATCACCGACAGGCAGATTTGGCAATTCTTGACTCGATCCGGCCTTTAATCAAAACCATTTAACCACCAGGAAATCCGTTATGAGCCAGGACGTATTCATTGCCGCTGGAGCCCGAACCCCGATGGGTGGATTACAGGGAGACCTCTCAAGCTTAACCGCCGTTGAACTCGGCGAGGTTGCTATTAGAGCCGTCCTTGCCCGAGCCAACATTGACGGCTCAGCGGTTGACGAGGTCATTATGGGCTGCGTGCTACCCAGCGGCCTACGACAAGGCCCGGCTCGACAAGCCGCCATGGATGCCGGTATTCCGGTCAGCGTTGGCGCCACCACCATTAACAAGCTGTGCGGCTCTGGCATGAAAGCGGCCATGCTCGCTTTTGATCAGATCAAAGCCGGTACCAATAACATTATGGTTGCTGGCGGTATGGAGAGCATGAGTAACGCGCCCTACTTGGTACCCAAGGTTCGAACCGGTCTGAGAATGGGTCATAGCGAGCTGCAAGATGTGATGTTTACCGATGGTCTTGAAGATGCCAAAACCGGTCGCCTCATGGGATCCTTTGCTCAGGATGTTGCCGATCAGTTTCAAGTCACTCGAAACGATATGGACGATTATGCAATCAAAAGCCTTCAAAAAGCGCTCGCAGCGATCGCAACCGACGCCTTGGTGGACGAAATCGTGCCGGTTGAGATATCAACCCGAGCCGGCAAGGTCCTCATCAGCATCGACGAGCAACCTGGAAAAGCCAACCTTGATAAAATTAAAACCTTAAAACCGGCGTTTAAAACAGATGGGACGGTGACCGCGGCGAACTCGAGTTCGATTTCCGATGGTGCGTCGGCCTTAGTACTTGCCAGTACAGATGGCGTAACGTCCAATTCCTTAACGCCACTGGCGAAAATCCTAGGGCACAGCACGCACTCTCGCGATCCTTCAGAGTTCACCCTTGCACCGATCGACGCCATTCAAAAGCTGCTCACCAAAGTCGGCTGGGCGCTGACGGACGTCGATCTTTTCGAAATCAACGAAGCCTTTGCCATGGTGACCATGCTGGCGATTCGCGAAGTGGGTATTGATCCGGCCAAGGTCAATATTTATGGCGGCGCCTGCGCGCAGGGCCACCCGATTGGCTCCACTGGTTCACGCCTGATTGTGACCCTCGTGCACGCTTTAAAGCGACAAGGCCTAAAGCGTGGTATCGCAGCGCTGTGTATTGGCGGCGGTGAAGCAACAGCGATTGCCATCGAATTGGTCTAACGCGAGCCGGGTAATCGACTTAAGTGAAAGGGTGACTGGATTATGTTGATCGCTAAGGTTTACAATTTAGGTCTCTGCTGCAAGGACATCAACATTGACTAGACTGCCTGTAATCGTCGGTTTTGGCGGCATTAATCCGGCAGGACGCAGTTCTGGACATCACGGCTATCGCCGTTTGGTTTATGACCAGCTCGAAAGCGGCAAACAGCAGTCCACCCTCAAGGCGCTGGCCGCACTCATGCAGTGTGATGCCAATGAACAATCGATTCTAGCCAATACCCTTGTTCGAAAGATCAACGACAACCTGTTTGATCCAAGTCATTACCGCGCCAACAAACAAGCGATGATGACGGGCTTACAGGATGGACCCTTAAGCTTTATCCTCAAAAAAAATCAACTGCCAGAACAACTACCCCCGACCTGGACGGTCACCGAACTAGACAGCCAACAGGTCCAGATTACGACAGCCGAACCACTGAGCGTTTTATTTCCCGATGGTCGAGCCTCGAAGGTGAATTCGGCGGGCCAGCTGCCAACCGGTTTTGATCCAGAAGCACTCTACCAATCCAGAAGCCATCCGCGGGGCTTACAATTGACGGTGTTCGGCGCCTCGGATGCCGTGCAATCGCTTGGCATTCCTTGGCAAACCGTTCAAGACAAAGTTCCCGGCGATCAGATTGCGGTCTACGCTAGCAGCGCGATGGGTCAACTGGATTTTAACGGCTCGGGCGGTATGCTGCAGTCTGCCCTTCTGGGCAAACGCGTCAGTGCAAAAAACTGTCCCCTTGGCCTGGCCGAGATGACGGCAGACTTCGTCAATGCCTATATTTTAGGGAGCGTTGGGGCAACTGGCGCAAACGTCGGGGCCTGCGCAACCTTTTTATACAACCTACGACAAGGTATCACCGACATTCGAGCGGGTAATTGCCGTGTGGCCGTGATCGGATCGAGCGAAGCCCCGATCACACCGGAGGTCATCGAAGGCTATCGCACAATGGGTGCGTTGGCGGAAGACGACGCGTTGCTAAAATTGGATGGACGATCCGAAGGGCCACCTGATCATACCCGCGCTTGCCGACCTTTTGCCGACAATTGTGGGTTTACCTTGGCCGAAGCCTCGCAGTTCGTCATTTTATTCGACGACGAATTGGCTTTAGAACTGGGTGCAAATATCTATGGCTCGGTGGCAGATGTCTTCGTGAATGCTGATGGCTTCAAAAAATCGATCCCGGGCCCGGGCATTGGCAATTACCTCACCGTCGGCAAAGCAATGGGCGTCGTGCGGGCAATCATTGGCGACAACGCGTTAGCCAATAACACCTATATGCAAGCGCATGGCACTGGCACACCACAAAACAGAGTCACCGAATCGCACATCTTTAATGCCTTGGCGAAAAACTTCGGCATCAGCCAATGGCCCGTCACAGCGATCAAAGCCTTTCTTGGGCATTCACTGGCTTGCGCGTCGGGCGATCAGATCATTGCGTCCTTGGGCGTCTGGCACGACGGCATTATCCCTGGGATAAAAACCACCAGCGCAATTGCTGACGATGTGCATCAGTCACAGCTTGATTTCCTCTTGGACCATCGCCAGATCAACCCCAGTGATATGCAGGCAACGTTTATTAATTCGAAAGGCTTCGGTGGCAACAATGCAACCGCCGCAATCCTGTCACCTTTCGTGACCGAGACCATGCTGGCCAAGCGCCATGGCCAATCGGCAATGCGGGCCTTTAAGACGCGACAAGAGACGGTTGCCGAGGCCACGAGGGCCTATGACGAAGCCTGCACGAGGGGTGAGACGCGCCCCATTTATCGGTTTGGCGAAGATGTTGTTGAGGGGAACGCCTTAACGATGACCCCAACAACGATTTCGATCCCTGGACAAAAGCAACCCATCTCGCTGACCCCGAATAATCCCTACAAGGATATGGTCTAAGCGATTTCTCGGGTTGCTCTGAATTCGATATCGGGCCAACGCTCCTGCATGACGGTCAGATTGACTCGAGAGGGCGCCAAATAGGTGAGATGACCACCCCCATCCACGGCAAGATTGCCCTCAGCCTTTCTTTTGAACTCTTCTAACTGCTTCAAATCTTTACAGACAATCCAGCGCGCCGTGTTCACGCCCACCGAATCATAACCGCACTCAACCTTGTACTCATCTTTTAGGCGATACGCCACAACGTCGAATTGAAGAATACCAACCGCGCCAAGAATCAAATCGTTGTTGGCGAGCGGCATGAAAACCTGGGTTGCGCCTTCCTCGGACAATTGGGTCAGGCCCTGACGCAACTGCTTACTTTTTAGGGGGTCCTTTAACCGAACCCGCCGAAACAACTCGGGTGCAAAGTGCGGCACACCAATAAAGCGGTCTTTTCGGCCCCCACTGAAGGTATCACCGATTTGAATGGTGCCGTGATTGTGTAATCCAATGATATCCCCAGCATACGCCTTACCAATGGCGGCGCGCTCACCTGCTAAGAAGGTGACCGCATCGGTGACCTTGACCTCTTTTCCTAACCGAACGTGATGCATTCGCATGCCTTGCTCATAAGTGCCCGAGCACACCCGTAAAAAGGCAATTCGATCTCGATGCTTCGGATCCATATTCGCTTGGATTTTAAAAACGAACCCGGAAAACTCAGGATCATTGGGGTCAACCGTCGCGCCGGTCGTCGTTCTTGGCAGGGGCGACGGCGACATCGCGACAAACCCGTCGAGCATTTCCATCACGCCAAAATTACGCAGGGCGGTTCCAAAGTAAACCGGTGACAGTTTCCCAGCCAAATAAAGGGCCTGATCAAACTCATGTGAGGCCCCGCGAACCAATTCGATCTCGGCCTCAAACGCTTCCCAGTCATCGCCTAAAAAGGCCCGCACTTCATCACTGTGCAAACCGATTATCTTTTCTGGCGATTCAAGTGGCGCTTTGACCTCACCGCGGTAAGGATAAATGCAATCCTCATAGAGGTGGTAGACGCCCTTGAACCGTTGTCCCATCCCAATCGGCCAAGTGATTGGCGCACAGCCTATATTGAGCACAGACTCCACCTCATCCAGCACGTCGATGGGATCCCGGGCTTCTCGATCAAGCTTATTGATAAAGGTCAGGATCGGTGTATCTCGAAGTCGGCAGACTTCCATCAGTTTCACGGTTCGATCCTCAACGCCTTTGGCGCCATCGATGACCATGAGGACCGAGTCCACCGCCGTCAAAGTACGATAAGTATCCTCGGAAAAGTCCTCATGCCCCGGGGTATCGAGGAGATTGACCACACAACCTCGATACGGGAACTGCATCACCGACGTGGTGACCGATATGCCACGTTCTTTTTCCATGGCCATCCAATCGGAGGTCGCATAACGATCTGATTTTTTAGACTTGACCGTGCCCGCCATCGCGATGGCTTTGCCCAAGAGCAATAGCTTTTCAGTAATGGTGGTCTTGCCAGCATCTGGATGAGAAATGATGGCGAAGGTACGGCGTCGATCGACTTCGGTTTTGGCCATGAGGCCCCCTTTAAATCTGGGGCGCAGTATAGCGCGGCTCACGCATAAGGTCGCTAAAACAGTTCCTTCGCCATGACAATCGCATCCTCGCGCCCTACATCAACCGGGTAATAATTTCGGCGACGGCCAATTTCATTAAATCCGGTGGTGTCGTAGAGCGTGATGGCGGCGGTATTTGAGGCTCGAACCTCTAAAAAAACACTGTTTACTTTACGTCCAGCCGCTTGGGCCAGAAGGTGATTCAGCAACTTCCGGCCGAGGCCCGCGCCTTGCTGCTCGGGGTGGACACACAGATTGAGCACATGAGCGTCCCCCGCCCCAGAACTTAAGATGCCATGCCCGACAGCGCGTTGGTCCACCAAAACAAGACAGCAATAGTCAGCACCATTTAAGCTCGTTCTAAAGTTACCCTGGGTCCAGGGATGCGAATAGGCTGCACTCTCGTTGCTCAACACATACGGCAGGTCGATGTGTTTCATCGCCCGAAAGCTGACATCCTCAACCTGAATCACGACTTTCGCGCACTCAATTGTTGCCAAAGTCTGGCTTTACGTTCAACGGCCATCACTGGATCCAAAAGGTCCGGCACTTGAATGACGCTAAAGCCGCGAGGCGCCCGCGCAACACTCGCCTGTTCGATCAGCGTGATCAATTCAGGGCATTGGCCTGAGAGCAACAACAAGGTCGCGGGCAAATCAGCGACCCAAGCCAACACTTTGTCGGAATCGATCACTTGCTCATTACAGGTTGAGAACAGTTGCGACTGCACCAAAGGCTTTGTGGCCAGCCCATTGACCGCAAGCCCAAGGTCATCAGAAAGTTGATTTAGGGCCAAGGCGATGGGCGGGTCTTGCGCTTGCCTGACAAGCTGTAAGGTCGCCAAGGTTCGGTAATTTCGAATCACGATCTGCCAATCGAGCTCGGTCTCGGATTGGACTATTTCTTTCGACAACTGACCGGTAATCGGCTCCGGACTGGGCGACTCAACCTCAGATTGAACAGCAGGCGCGGGCCCCACTCGGCGAAGGCGCCAGCGGTCAATCCCGATTTCCGTTAACACCTGACCGCCTCGAATCACTGAAGTTGTTGTCCTTTTGTTACGTTTTTGGCATCTCAACCATTCGTTTGCCCTTCGCGCCGCACGTCAACCTGAACTAAAAATACCACCGAAGACTCACGTAGAAAGATTGAGGATTGATGCCGTATTCAGACCCGGGCTGCCAAGCGAGATCCGGGGTCTCAACGACCGCATTCCCGAAAAAATGATAGTAACCAAAATCAAGGTAGGTATTTTCGCTCGTATTATAACTGGTTGCCAACGATAAAAATGCCGAGTCATCGCTCAAATTGATTAAGGCTTGTCCAGAAATACTGAGGAGCGGCGTAACCTGGGCCTGGATCCCTGTTGCAAGGTACTGCCGGCCCAACAAATACACGCCGCCCTTGTCGTATGCCACCGTCGCCTGCGCCGCTAGATAGCCCGCAGGATCCTTTGAACCCGGGCCATTATAGTGGTACTCGATCATGACCAACGAAAACTCATTAAGCGCAAAATCCAAGCCGGCCGACGCCCGCACATAATCTGCATCACCCTGCGTCGCCGCAATTTCCGCCCAATAACCACTGGCACCAAGCGCCCCTTCCACGCCCAGGCCCAAGAGAAACTGATCTGAGTAATCCACAACAGTGACTTGATAATCCCGACCTTGAAAATTCGTTCGCGCCTGCAAAAAGGCCGCTGAAGTCCGCGACTTTGCTGAACGCCCCATCACTATGCCAACATCAATCTCACTCAAATCACCCACAGATGCCTGATATCGAACCGCATCCACCCCCCGACGGTATTCCTGATCCAAAGTGCGAACATCAAAAGGCAGGAACACATCACTCGGACTGACGAATCGCGAATTCCCAAAGGCTATGGACTGCCGGCCTAGGGTGAGATCGCCCTCATCGAGTCGAATTTGAACGTTGAAGCGGTCGAGGTTCTGCAGCGTCAGGGCTTTCTCGGAACCATTGCCGAGTGTCGCCTTTAAATCATCGAACCGATAAGTCGGGCCTCGCCTTGCGGCCTCGCGCAGTGCGCTGATTGATTGCGTGCTCACAACCGGTGTGAATTGCAGATGGGCCTCAAGATTAACCCTTCCCGCGAGATTTTGATCCCACATTAACCTTAACGGCATCTGAAGAGTAGATCGTTCAGGTATTTCGAGCCGCCCTAAATCAATCTGCTCCTGGGTAATCAAAAACGTTTTGAGCGACCCCGAGAACTCAGCTGCCGCCGGACCTGAGAGCAGCGCCAGCAACCCCGCCCATCGCAGTAATGCCATCAGCGCGTCTCGTCTTGCTCTAGGATGCCATCTTTTATATGCACTAATCGCTGCGCGCGCTCCATAATCATCTGATCATGGGTTGAAAACAGAAATGTTAAGCCGTGCGCCGCATTAAGGTCCCGCATTAGATCAAGCAATCCGGCACCGGTTTTTGAATCCAGGTTGGCGGTCGGTTCGTCAGCCAAGATAATATCGGGTTGTGACGCCATCGCTCGCGCAACGGCCACGCGCTGCTGCTGACCGCCGGAAAGCTCTGAGGGCCGGCGGTGACCCAACCCGCTCAATCCGACTAACTCGAGCATTTCCAAAACTCGGGCTTGCCGATTCAACGTTGGTACGCCTTGCAGCAACATGATGTATTCAATATTTTCATGGGCAGACAAAACAGGGATTAAATTATACGCCTGAAAAATAAACCCAATATGATCTCGGCGAAAATCTGAAATCGCATTACCCGTCATCGTCGCAATGTCTTGCCCTTGCAGCAAGACCCGACCCGCATCGGGCTGATCGAGCCCCCCGATCAAATTCAAAAGCGTTGACTTACCAGAACCAGAAGGGCCAATAATCGCCGTAAATTCGCCTTGTTCAATGCTGAAACTAACGTCGTTGACCGCCGCCACCAGCGTCACACCGCTGCCATAGCAACGCTTTAAATTCTGAGCCTCGATCACGATCGACATAGCATCTCCTATAGGGCTTTTTGTAATGACCGTGCTGGCGTAATCCGAGCAGCAAAGAGCGCTGGATAGATCGCGGCAACCAGGGTTAACAAAATAACGTAAACCGGAAATTGAACAAATTGATGCAGGGCTAACTCAGGGTAGAGTCTGCCCCCCAGGACGACGCCAGAAAATTCGATATTACCGCCCAGGGGTAGCCCGCTGCCCGCAAAGTAAGTCATCAGACAATAGGCGATCGGCAAGCCGATACTGCAACTGATCAAGGCCAGCCCGAAGGCCTCCAGCACAATCAGTCCCCCGATAAAGGCCGGCCGGGTACCAATCGCTTTGGCAATTGCAAGTTCATAAAGGCGCTCGTAGATCGACATAAAAATGGCGTTGATCACGCCGAGTGAGGCGAAAAGAAAGAGCACAGTACCAATAATTAATGTTGAGTAACTGGTCATTTCAAGCATTGCGCCGATGCCCGGCTGCAATGCCAACCAGCCCTTGAACTCGATATCTTCACCCTCAATCTTCCTGGCAAGCGCAAGGTCTGAGCGATTGGCATCCTCAAAATCCTTAAACCGCAGCGCGATCTGATGCAAACCATCGCCTAGCTGAAACAATGCCTGAGCGCCTTTAATGTGAATAAACACAAAAGATTCGTCTAATTCCTTTGGGCCAAATTGAACGATTCCTGAGACCCTAAAAAGGCCTTGGACCAATTCATTGTTATCAACTGCGGACGCGGTCAGCACAACTCGATCACCAATGCCGATTTCAAGTTTTTCTGCCATGAGTCGACCCATCAACAGCGCTCTGGGCTTGTCAGAAAGGTATTCACCCTCAATGAGCGCTTGTCGAAGCCGACTCGTTGCGGCCTCTTTTTCGGGGTCAACCCCGTAAACCATCCCGCCCAAGCTGTTGTAGCTCGAGCCAATCACAGCCGGCACCACAACCCTTGGCGCGTAAGCTAACAGCGTTTCGTCCTGGTTTAACACGTTGAGAATTGATTGTGGTGATTCAAGATACAAGGTCGAATCAAAGCGATCCCGAAACCCCGCTTTATAGATCTGGGCCTCGCCTTCTAGGGTCTGCGTAATCCCACCGACCATGACGCCCAGCATGCCTAAAATCAGACCATCCATGAGGATAATGACGACCAAGGAACTGGTCAGCAACAGACACGTCAGAAAGGTTCTTCGGCCATTCCGAAAGAGGTTACGCCAGGCCAGTTGAATGAGCAGCATCTCAGTGCTCTCCCATCGCGTCTTTCGGATTAATCCGCGCTGCGCGCAGTCCCGGGAAAATACTGACCAGAAAAGCGGTGCCCAGCACCACCGACCAAGGCATGAGAAAAACGTACAACGAGGTTTCACCTTTCAAATGTTCAAAGGCAACCCCGCCCATATCAATCGCCTCCGGCAAGCGCCATCCGACTTCTGTAAACCACACGATCAAGGGTAGCACCAGTACAAACCCGATAAGACAACTGATAAATGCTAGGGAGAAGGTCTCTAGCGCAATCAGCAAGACCAAACGATTAGGCCGCATCCCGATCGCACGCAAAACCCCAAATTCCCGGGTTCGCTCAAACACAGACATTAATACGGTATTGAGCACTCCGATAAACACTAAAAATATAATCAGCACCATCATGTACTGATTCGACAGCCGATCAGTCTGCATGGTTTCATAAAAAGTCGCCTCGACCACCTGCCAAGGCGCAACCTCCAAATTAGAGAGCAAGGCTTGAAGCGCATCCGCTAACGCCTCGTTATCAACGCCATCGTCAACCAATAAGGCATACTGATGCGCGCCTTGGGTTAGGGCGAGATAAATTCGAGCGGCCTCGATGGGTAAATAAACGCTCATGCGGTCAAGCGAGGCCTCGCTGCCGACCAGCCCACTAACTTTGAAAATATCGTTGGCAATCGAGCCATCGGCGGCTTGCCCCACCAACACCAATTCATCTCCGATTTGTAAATCCAATGCACGCGCCAAACTCAAGCCAATCATCGCCTCAAAGTAACCGTCGGAATCAACGGCTGCACTGAAATAAGCGCCCGTTGTGACTTTCTCGCGCAGACGCGTGACCGTTGGCTCTGCCGCCACGTCAACGCCAATAATTTGAGTCGGCACCGACTTTTCTGTTGCGTAAGCCAGCCCGGCTGAAAATAATCGCGGCGCATAACTGTTCACACCAACCTGCTGGCTCAAGAATGTCTCAAGCTGTTCCGTATTTTTAATGACTCGATGCGCCTTTGGGGTCGCCCGATAATCCATTTGATGGATTTGAATATGACCCACACGGTCCCGAGTAAAAATGTCGACGAGATTACCCCAACTACCCTCGAGCAAAGACATCGAGAACACAAAGAGCATGTAGCCGCCGCCCATGGACAACCCGGTGAGCAAGCTGCGGCGGCGCTGCCGAAATAAATTACGAAATGCCATCTTGAGCAGCATCATTAAAAACGGCGCTTCAGGGTGCGAAGGGTAAAGGTATCCTCAGTGATCGAAGGATCATTAATCGTTAGCTCCTCATAAACAATCACCGTTTGAAACCCCTGCTTATTGAGCGGCGTCATCACCAGCTTTGAGGGCAAAAAAAGATTGCCGAAGGCTTTGGGCTCCGAAAAATTCAGCTTTCTAACGGCCACGCCCTGTTCATCAAAAAAGGTTTGCGCCAGGGGAATCAAGGGAGACTTCAAAACAGTGTAAACAATACGGCCCCACACGGTGACGGTCTCCTCTTTCGGGACCAGCGTCACTTCATAGGTTGTATCCAGGCTTTCAAGACTTAACGTATAAGCCTCGCTGAGCGTTGTTTGCTTAACCAAATCATCATTGGTGAAATCGCTGCCCATCCAGGCGCTCATCATCATCGACGGCGGTACTTTGATCACTCGATTAATCTTCGGGAGGTAATTCCACATCTCATTTTCCCGCTTAAGGGTTGCGACCCCTCGGTCCTTTTTGGGCGCTAATATTCGAAAGTATGAAAAGGCTTGGCCTTGGCTGGCACCGGCCAACGTGAGCTGGCGGTCATAATCTGGCGTAACAATGGACATTGAAATTGTAAACGCACTGGACTCTTGCCGATAGAGCGCTTCCATTTCATCAATGAGCCCCTCCGCGCTTTGTATCTCGGCGTCGGGAGCACTTGCCTCGGCGGCGTCTTGACCCTTGACCCCCTGAGGGTAATCCGCCGCAAACGTGTTCGTTGCGCCAAGGCAACACAACAACAGGCAGTGAATCAACCGCAAAAAGCCTCCCCATCCACGTCGCCGCAACGCATTGTCATATTCCAAGCAGGGTGTCTTGCGCTTCTGGCACCCACTGAGGCGTCGCTCGAGGCCCATTGCAGCCTCTGCTCTTTTTGAACATTTAAGATTCTTCACAGCGAGACTCCTTTGAGAGATTCAAGGGTTGGCCAGCATTAGGGTCGCTTTGTCGACCTTGATCGGCGCCAGCGCAAATATCGTCAGGTTGCAGGAGCCCCCCCAACAAAAAGTCCATCATGGCCAGCCGCTCCTCGCACCCTGTCTGCCTGAGCGAATCAGGCAACAACATATAGCCGGCCAACAAGTCGTAAACGATGTTCGTTACCTGACGCCGCCGCGCTGGGGAAACCTTGGGGGATAACACGGCTCCAACTAAACCCTCTAGCAACAGAATTTCAGTTTGAAGGTAATCTCGCACCACGCCTTTACCCGTATCGACCTCCTGCAACGCAAGTTGCAGATCACCATCCTTTGCGCGCAATTTGGCTAAGAGCGGCGAGCTATCGTTCTGCTGAACGCCCAAATAAAGGAACTGTCGCAGCCGTTCCAGGGGCGCGACCTGACTCGCCAAGACTGCCAGCAATTGTTCGAAATACGCTTCTGACTCAAAGGCCAATACCTGAACCAACAGCTCGGCTTTACTGTTGAAATACAGATAAATCGAACCTTTGCTCACTCCAGAGGCGGTCGCAATCTCTTGAATACTCGCCTTGCGATATCCA
>Ga0114994_10000078_pt1 | contig 50403 bp, 46 predicted proteins | sample ArcticOcean_MG_C_9_FD_87043 | JGI IMG/M metagenome (GOLD analysis project Ga0114994, IMG submission 87043) | Marine microbial communities from western Arctic Ocean - ArcticOcean_MG_CB2_152 | ecosystem: Environmental > Aquatic > Marine > Oceanic | place: Arctic Ocean: Canada Basin | collected...
CATTTTCACCAGTAATACCTTGGATGCCTTGAGCTCCAGTTCCAGTAATACCCTGAATACCTTGAGCACCAGCTGCTCCAGTGTCACCAGTAATACCCTGAATACCCTGATCGCCAGTAGTGCCTTGAATTGCAGTACCTTGAATACCTTGTGCACCAGTTCCAGTAATACCCTGGATACCCTGAACACCTTGTGCACCTATGGAACCTAGCGTACCACTAATACCTTGAATACCTTGGACACCCTGCTCACCAGTAATACCTTGAATACCCTGATCTCCAGTAGTACCTTGAATTGCAGTACCTTGAATACCTTGTACGCCCTGCTCACCAGTAATACCCTGTGCGCCAGTGATACCTTGAATACCTTGGTTACCAGTACCGTCAGTACCTTGAATACCTTGGTTACCAGTAATACCTTGGATGCCTTGATCTCCAGTAGTACCTTGTATTGCAGTACCTTGAATACCCTGCTCACCAGTAATACCTTGTGTTCCAGTAGCGCCTTGAATTGCAGTACCTTGGATACCTTGGATACCTTGTGCACCAGTGATACCTTGAATACCTTGTGCGCCAGTAATACCTTGGATACCTTGGAGACCTTGGTTACCAGTACCGTCAGTACCTTGAATACCTTGCTCACCAGTAATACCTTGCGCACCAGTAATACCTTGAATACCTTGATTTCCGGTAATCCCCTGCGCACCAGTAATACCTTGGACACCTTGCGCCCCGGTAATACCTTGGATACCTTGGATACCTTGTGCACCAGTGATACCTTGAATACCTTGTGGACCAACAATGTCACCTGTGTTAATCCAACTAGATCCGTTCCAAACCCATAGGTTAGATGTCGCTTCATCAATTACACCATCTGCCAATGAAGGACTTGAGAATGCTGCATTCAATGTCGTTTGAGGATTATTAGCAGGACTTACATTTACGTCAGCAACAGATCCTAATACTTTAAATGGGTCGCCTTTTGTACCTTGGAGACCTTGTCTGCCTTGGACACCCTGACTACCTTGAATACCTTGAATACCTTGGATACCTTGCTGGCCAAACTGTTCAGCACCGTTAATCCAGCTTCTACCGCCGAGTTCATCGGAAGTAAGTACATAGCCGTTAGCGCTTGGCACGCCAAGATCTGGTTCTGTTTCCGAAAGAGTTATAAATTCATATCTCTCGTCAGAAACGTCAGTTGCTGGTGTTTTTATTATTCTACCCGATACGGTAGAATCGGATATTAGCTTTACCATTTTTATTCAACCCCAACGTGTTCGTTTGATGTTTTCTCTTCGCCTGAAATCCAAATGTCGAAAATATTTGCGACTTCAGCTCTTACTTGCAATGTATCGCCAACAGCATTATTTGCTACTCTTTTTAACAAACTTCTACCTTGCAATGGAATTAACGCAGTGTCGCCAGCTGGTACACTAACCTTTGCTAATTCTATAGTGATACCGTCTTCTGTAACAAACTTTGTTTCAACCCACCGAGTAACTGTATCTTTATTTTTAGCAGCCATTGGCGTTAAAAAGAAGATTTCACCAGGTCTAATTGCGCGAGTATCGTCTGTTGGATCTCGATCTGGAAATTTGGTTGATGCATCAGGCACAGAAAAATCTGGTGCTTCTGCTAATGTTACAAAAGTAATTGCAACATTTTGTTCTATAATTCTTAATGGTTTACCCGTTGACGGGGTCCTACATGTAATGCGTGCCATTATTTAAAAACTCCTTGCGATTGCTGCTCTCGTGGCAATTCTGTTTACTGCTTGATCGAATGGCGGTCCGGAAAGCTCTCCTGTATCAGCGTCAATTTTCATGCCGCCAACAAATAGTGCAGATCCTTGATCGTCTTGCCCGGAAGCAATGACTTGCCCGTTATCTAATTCCAAAATACTCTCTTCTATCGTTGTCTTATTTTTCGCGGGTGGAATGCGAGTAAGAGCAACACCAGTCATAATTGAATTCCAAGTATGTCCGATTGCTGTAATAGTTGAAGGTTCTGAAATTTTGACTGTGTTTTGTTGTGTATTAATTAGTGCTACAAATAAGGCATCTACAATAGCATCGGATGCTGCGTTAACACCAGGTAACGCTTTTATTTGATCTCTTATAAATTGCCATGCTCTGACAGCACCCGCTTCTTTTGACGCGGTTATTGTTGGTGTCCCGTCTAAATTAAACAGGCCCTTTTGAAAATCTAACATTGGTTTTTCTACCGCTGTTTGAAGAACCCATTCTACTGATTGTACAAGGTTTTTGGCATCCCGGCGACAGAGGGCTTCGTCTCCTGCAGCCCACGAAGAAGTAAATCCATTATCTACCAAATCAGTAATCACCGCATCAATAATAGTATTAGCCGCTGCGTCTACTGCTTGGTATGCCGCGGTCTGAATAGTTAGTGTACCTTCTGCAACTTCAGTCGCTTGAACAAGATCGCGAGTGCCACTAGCAACTAATGTATAATCACCAAATTGGGTTGAACAAGCGGAAAGAATTAAATGACCACCTGATAATGCTAGGAAGTGCTTATGTGCCCAAAGACTAATAGCATTCACTGCGTTAATCAGCGCGCCGTTTTTAGCACAGTATCCAATACCATTATGAGATACTGGTGTTGCACCCCAAGCCATGATATTGGGGTAAATACTACTTGCAGCGCAAACAAGGCCATCAGCGAGAATAACACCAGCGCCTCTACCATACAACGGATTCGAGTTTCCTCTATCAAGTGGAGGTGCAATCGTGTCCCAGAAAGGAGTTGTTCGAACAACACATTTGTGTACATATGGAGTTCTACGAATTATCGCTCCCGGTCTAAACGATACCGCAAAACCTTCGGTTGGATTTTCTAAACTGTCTAATCTCCAGCCTTCAAATACAAATCCTTCTACGAAACATCCAGACCCAAGTCTAAGAACGTTTCTTTCTTCATAACCTGCTACAGGCTTTATTATTGTAGATCTGTGGCATGTGCGAAGAAGACAATTATCAGGAACATCTATGTGACCCTGCGTTTCATATTCTCCTGGACCTACATCGATAAGAGTAAGTTCGCCATCTCTCGTATTAACTTCTTGAATTGCTCTTTCGATCGTAGCAAATGCTCCGCTCCAAGTATTACCAAGAACATTATTTGCATCGCTACCGTCTTTTTGAACATAATAAACATTTCTAACAGGATTAGTCCCGGTAAACTTAATTATTTCTTCAACGCCGCCTACATCTACTTTAGTAAATATATTACCATCATACGTATTAACAGCCAATTCGCCTAATACGAGCTGATCCGTAGTCGGGTTTTTCCCCGTTACGTCAGATAATCTGTGTTTGATTATAGCCACTTTTGCACCCTAAACTTGATTTGTTTTATTTATTTATAATTTAATAATTGCCACCAGAGATAACATTATTATCCCCGCTAATTGAAAGTATTGTAGTTGCAGACGTAGAAACTATAGAATTAGTTGCTGCGTTATATGTTAAAATTTCGTTATTTGCGGCGCTTGCTAAATCTACATCGGCTAAATCAAAAATAGATCTGGTCACTACTCCAGTATTTTGATTTACAAAAACCTTTATTTTTTCTCTATTTGATATCATATTTGTGTTACCGTTGGTACAATTTTTAAAAGGCCTTCTAGGATTTTTGTTTTATCGCCAGAAGGGTTGACCATTATAATATCATAGACATAGTTTCCTGCGTCTATATTTTCAGTTGTTTCACCTGGTATAGCAAATTCTATTATGTTATTTGCTGAAGATAATATAGTAACCGCAGCATTTGCAACTACAACTGAAGAATGATGCTTTCGAAAACTAGAATAAAAAGATTTATTACTCATAACAAAAGATTCACCTGCATTCAGCGAATACGATACTTCAAGGTCTATTGCAAAGTCGGTTCCCTTATTTACGTATAAATTAGCTTGAGTTGTCATTCGAAAACCTATGATACCTTTTTCTTTATTTATAAAAATTTCTTACTCTGAAACGAGCCATCTTTCATTTTTAAGTGTCCAAATCACAACTTCTTCAATTCTTTCACGAACAGACTTAGAAGGTGTCCAGCCCATCTCTGCCATTTTATTTCCATCTAACGCATAACGAAGATCGTGGCCTGGGCGACTGGAATGAAAATCTACGTATTCATAATTTAATTCTTTTCCTTGAGCTTCGGCAATCATTTTTGCAAGGTCGTAATTATCGATTTCTTCCGCCCCTACGATATTAAACTTAGGGCATTTAGCCCCGCCCCATTCCAATTCTTTAACATCTTTGTCGAACAAAAACATAACCGCATCGGCAACATCTTCGGCGTGAATGTAATGGCGAGATCCAGCAACTGTTTTTGTACTATCGCTATGGATTGTAATCTTTTCACCATCTCTCGCTCTTTTAATACACATAGGAATATATTTTTCCGGGTGTTGTCTTTCTCCAAACACATTCATTGTATGAGTTATATAAATCGGAAGGTTGTACGTATTTTCGTATGCCACCGCAAGTTCTTCACCTCCAGCTTTTGACGCACTATATGGATTTGTCGAATTATATCTATCGTTTTCCTTATACTTAATACCATTTGGAGCAGGTCCAAAAACTTCATCTGTGCTGAAGTAAATAAATCTTTCGAGGTTATCCTTTTGGTGTTTTGCAAATTCTAAAATGTTACAGGTTCCTACAACGTTATCAAGAACAAATTCCATAGGATATTCAATAGAACGATCTACGTGAGATCCAGCAGCGAGGTGTGCAATATAATCAACTTTTCCGATTTCAGCACGAATTAACGGATTAAGTTCTGCTTTTAAATCATGAAATACAACCTTTACGCGTTTTTTTGTTTCATTATCGAATTCTTGTAGCGCATCGTTTAAGCGATTTAAATTTCCACTGTAATCTAATCTATCAAGAGTTATGATTTCCCAGTCAGTTTCCTTTAGTACTTTATTTACTAAGTGATGTGCAATAAAACCGGCTCCGCCAGTAATTAAAATTCTTTTCATAATATAAACTCCTTGTTCAATATAAATCTATTTATTCAATAACGTCTGGGTAAAATGAGCGATAAAACCATTGGTTTTCTTCTACGACTCTCTTATGAAAACCTTCTGATAGTTTTCTTGTTGGTTCTTTCCATGGTAACATAGCAGGCTTAGTATGATGATCTGTTTTTTCTCGGAAGTATGCATTATCATGTTCAAACATATGTGACTGTTGTATATTATTTAAATCATGTTCAAATGGTTGAATATCAAGAAACTCGTATATGCGTTTTAACATATAGGTAGGATCTCGAAGAAGATCTTCATAACGAATAAACTTTACTCTCGAAGGATTTTGTTGAAATAGATCTGTATACTTTGGTATCTCATGTGCCAATGTAGACGAGAATGCATTTGTTTCTTTAAAATGATACGCGTATTTTTCTGTTTCAGACATGGATCCATATAGAGTATTATCGTTTGCAATGGTGTGAAGAGCTTTGATCTTATCGTTTACTCGATCAAAGCTTTCTACGATATCCCGAAGATCACGAACGGTGACGAGTATCTTTGCGTTTGGAAATAAGTGATGTAGACCAGACCAGTGTCTTGATTTTGATATCACGACTGGCTTTTTTGTAATACCTTCGTACCAGCCACGTGTAGCACCAAGCGCCATTCCATAGACAGCATCATCGGCCTGTTCACAGCTCATCGCCTGAAAAGACTCGGAGTATCTCGATTTAATAAGGATTTGTTCGCTGAGTATCTGCGGAAACACATCGGTCGCCGTTGTAAATACTTCAGGGTTTTGTTGTAATATATTCATTAGGACAGTCGACCCTGTTCGAGGTAGACCGCCGCAAAAATTTAATTGTTTCATAGTATAGCTTTCAGTGTTTCACAAATCTATTTATACTTGTTGACCCATAAGATAACGTCTTGCTACTGTTAAATTGCCAACATCTGTTGCGTTTACATCAGACGCAAAAGGAAACTTATAAATTGTGTTTTCATAGCTAATGGCCCACCGGGTTTTAAGATTGTATTATTTTTTATCAGATGGAGCTCTGATTACCGTGCATATACCAATGCGCCCGTGTTAAATCACCTACATCCGTTGCGTTTGCATCAGAAGCAAAAGAAAACTTAGTGATACTATTAGTAGATGAGTTAGGATCATTGCGGCCGCCTGACTTATATCCTGATAAAGTACTCGACTGCGAGCTTGCCAGCGCATTTGCTATTACTAGATTACCAACATCTGTTGCGTTTGCGTCTGACGCAAAAGGAAATTTGTCGATAACATTCGACCTGGCCGGTCCTCCATTCATGTTGCCGCCCCCTGAAGCATAGCCTGATACTAAACTCGATTGGCCCTGAACACCGGATCTAGCTACTGTTAAATTACCAACATCCGTTGCGTTTGCGTCAGAAGCAAAGGGAAATTTATCAATAATATTGGACAACGACCCGCCGGTATCCCCCCCTGAAGTATATCCATTTTCCAAACTTGATTGATCGGCCCCGGCGCGCATATTCTGTGTTATGTCACCAACATCAGTTGCGTTACCATCAGATGCAAAGGGGAATTTATCTATCACGTTACAAACCGGCGCCGATTGGCCACCGACTGCATAGCCTGATACTGAACTTTCATTGCCTGAGCCGTTTCCTCTAGTTAGCGTTAAATCGCCAACATCAGTCGCATTACCGTCAGATGCAAATGCATACTTGTCAATCGAATTTATCTGGGGCATGCCACCTACAGTATACCCGCTTACTTCACTTGATGATCCAGTGTGACCTCCAAAAATAGCCCCGCGTGTTAGGTTACCTACGTCAGTCGCGTTTGCGTCAGATGCAAAAGGAAACTTATCAATTATATTACTCCCCGGCTGCCCTCCGTGGCTATAACCACTCACGGATCCATACGCTGTTGGGGTTGGTGGTATATTAAACGCTGCTGCTATAGCTTTACCGCTAAATTGAATACCGTCTGTATATTCTGTAAACGAGTGACTAATTGTGGTTACTACTGCCATTGTTCAATTTCCTATTTTATTTATACTTGTTGGCCTGTGGAGGCATATCTGCCTACTGTCAAATCGCCAACATCCGTTGCAGTACCTTCTGAAGCAAAAGGAAATTTGTCTATTACGTTGCTTGCGCCGCTAGAGCCACCAGAACTATACCCGCTGAGTGAACTTGATTGTCCTGCACCATAGGTTTTACTGTTGAGACTCAGAGCTCCAACATCAGTAGCATTAGTGTTAGAAGCAAAAGGAAACTTGTCAAGCTGGAAGCTCTTCATATGATACCCGTGGGTTGCGCTGTTGCTGCCCATAGCAGCATAACTAGCTGATGTTAAATCACCAACATCTGATGCATTTGTGTCAGAAGAAAAAGGAAATCTTTCAATCGTGTTTACCTGCGGCACTGAGTGACCTGTAGCATATCCGTGATCAGCTGAAGATTGTGAAGCGCCATAATACCCAGTTGAAGCTAAGGTGTCTCCGACATCCGTTGAATTACCGTCAGATGCAAATGGAAACTTTTCGATTGCGTTTGTTATGGTGTAGGCACCCCCGTTTGAATAACCTGATACTGTACTTTCATTGCCAACCACGCCAGACCGCATTTGAACCAAATTGCCAACATCTGTTGCATTACCATCAGCAGCAAAAGGAAACTTGTCAATCTGATTCCTCCATGGCGGTGAAACTCCACCCATGCTATATCCTGAAACGCCACTTGACGCTCCCCCCAATTTTTTTCTAGCTACTGTTAAATTGCCAACATCCGTTGCATTAGCATCAGATGCAAAAGCAAACTTATCAATTGTGTTGGTGGAGGCCGGAGTGCCCCCGCCTGAAGTATAACCGCTCACTGTCCCTTGTGCTTGTGTTTTGGTTGCCTCTGTCAATGGGTTTGGTGGCAAATCAAACGCAGCGGCCGTAGCTTTACCGCTAAATTGAATACCATCGGAATACTCTGTAAACGAGTGACTAATCGTGGTTACTACTGCCATTGTTCAATTTCCTACTTTATAAAATACATATATTTAATATATTTATACTTGTTGACCAGCCGCACTGTAAACAGCGCTAGTTAAGTTGCCTACATCCGTTGCATTACCATCGGCTGCAAAAGGAAACTTTTCAATCGTGTTAATTGCAGCACCCGGCGGAACCTGATATCCTCCAGAAGTATAACCGGAAGCAGTACTTGACGTACCAGATGATCTCATCGAAGACAACGTTGTTAAATCGCCAACGTCAGTTGCATTACCATCGGCAGCAAAAGGAAACTTATCGATTGTATTAACAATTACAGTTCCAGGACCGATGTTACCACCCGAAGTATACCCCGAAGTTCCGCTGTTTTGACCAGCAGCTTGCTTCCGGCTTTGTGTTAGATCGCCTACGTCAGTTGCATTTGCATCAGCGGCAAAAGGAAACTTTTGAATAACATCAGTGTTTATCGGTCCAGCGGAAGGTACCCCACCCGAAGTATAACCTGATACCGTACTCGAATGACCGGCGGATGACGATCTGCCTTGCGTCGTGTCACCAACATCAGTTGCGTTACCATCAGATGCAAAGGCAAACTTATCAATAGTTAACGTCCAAGTAGGATTTACATACCCAGCTGTTGTATAACCAGATACTGTACTTGACTGTCCTGTTGCGGAATTCCTTACTTGTGTCAAATCACCCACATCAGTAGCATTACCGTCAGCGGCAAATGGAAACTTATCGATTTTATTAACAGGAGTGGGAGCTCCTGGCGTAGAACCACCAGAAGTATACCCAGACGCGGCACTCGATTGACCAGCGACATATGCCCTGTTATCAGGCCCTGACAAAAACCCAGATTGCGTTGCATCTGCATCAGACGCAAAAGAAAACTTGTTAATTCTGTTAGTATGTGGCGGATTTATACCACCAGATGAATAACCACTTACAGTACCCTGCGCTTGAGTAGTGCCCGGAGTAGACTCAAGATGACTACTAATTAATATATTAGTAATGTCACCAGAAAGTTTTCCTACTGGATCATCACCTATTAACTCTACACCTTGTTTAAGGAATGCCATTTATTATAATCCTATTTAAACTTGTGTCCCAGATGCCCCGTACCGACCTATTGTTAAATCACCAACATCAGTTGCATTACCGTCAGAAGCAAAGGGAAACTTATCAATAATAGTAGACGTGGCAGGGACTTTGCCACCAGAGGAATAACCAAAGTCGCCGCTTGATTGACCAGCTGCAGCGCGTTTTACCGTCGTTAAATCGCCAACGTCAGTTGCATTACCATCAGCCGCAAAGGGAAACTTATCAATAATATTTGTGAAGGCGGGACCACTACCACCAGAAGTATATCCGGATACACCACTGTTTGTACCAAGAGCATATGTTGCTACTCTTGTCAAATCACCAACATCAGCAGTATTACCATCAGCCGCAAAGGGGAACTTTTCAATAACGTTTGAAAATCCAGATACAAAATATCCTTGTGAAACATATCCGGATACACCACTTGAATGGCCGGCCACACCATATCTTCCTGTTCCTAGTGTTATATCACCAACATCAGTTGCGTTACCGTCTGATGCAAAGGGAAACTTATCAATAATATTAACAAACGTTTGCGCGCCAGTTGGATTAGTTCGGCCACCACTTGTATAGCCAGAAATAGTACTTGATTGACCTGCTGCAGTGTAACGAACGCCCGTCAAATCGCCAACGTTAGTTGCATTACCGTCAGATGCAAAGGCAAACTTATCAATTGTATTTTTCATCCCTCCGGGGTGTTGGCCACCTGAAGTATATCCGGATACTGTGCTTGATTGGCCTGCTGTGTAATATCGCGCCTGAGTTAGATCACCTACATCTGTAGCATTACCATCAGATGCAAAGGCAAACTTATCAATTGTGTTTCTGGTTGCGGCACCGGCCGAACTATAACCACTTGTCGAACCTTGGGCATGAGTAAGGCCCGAAGCAAACTCTAACGTGGCGTCTACCATATTAAATTGGTTGAAAGCAAAACCGTCTCCGGTAATTGTCTTTGCCGTGGCCTGTGCAAAACCGTCGCCGGTAATACTTGTAGCACCGTCTACCGCGGTAATTAAAATTTCCGCATCTGTATTAATAGTTGTAGCAGCAGAAGCAGTATAATTTCTACTGTCGTCTAAAAAGGTAGACCCCCCGGTTTTTAACGCCATTTTTAAGATTCCTCGATTTTTGAAACACGCTCAGCTAATTTTTTATAACCTTCAATTAAAAAAGCTACTAATGGTATGTAATTCACGTATTTTTTACTGTCCATATTTGTTACAAGTTCTGGCAGTACTTTTTCTAATTCTTGTGCAATAACACCATAACTGTCTGTTCCATTATCTTTCCATTTAAACTTGTAAATATCAATTTGGTTAAGAATGTTATCCATATTGTCTATAGGCGCAAAGTTTGTCTTTGCGTTTATATCTGATAACGAGTTAAAGTTTGTTGCAGAAAGAGTACCGCTAGATGGATTAAAATACAGTTTTGTTGATGTCGCCGTAATCGTTTGGATAGCACCAGTTTGGCCAACAAATACTGGAAAGAACGATGCATCTGTTGCAGTATCATTTGTAGCATTCATTTCCGTTGCTGAAGCACCGGCCGACTCTGGTCCTTGAATACCTTGCCCACCAGTAATACCTTGTATACCTTGCTCGCCTGTAATACCTTGGATACCTTGAATTGCAGTACCTTGAATACCCTGAGCACCAGTACCACCGTCGTCTCCAGTAATACCTTGGATACCTTGCTCGCCAGTAATACCTTGAGCACCTACTGCACCGTCACCGCCCGTACCTTGGATACCTTGCTCGCCAGTAATACCTTGAATACCTTGAACACCTTGCTCACCAGTAATACCTTGGATACCTTGCTCGCCAGTAATACCTTGAATTGCAGTACCTTGAATACCCTGTACGCCCTGCTCGCCCGTAGTACCTTGGATACCTTGGATACCTTGAATTGCAGTACCTTGAATACCTTGAACACCTTGCTCGCCCGTAGTCCCTTGTAAACCTTGACTACCACCAGTACCGTACGTACCCTGAATGCCTTGGTTTCCTTGAATACCTTGCTCGCCTGTAATACCTTGGATACCTTGAATTGCAGTACCTTGAATACCCTGAGCCCCAACATTACCAACAATGCCCTGGAACCCTGTTTCACCGTCTTCTCCCTGAGTCCCTTGTAAACCTAAAGGACCCTGAATTCCAATACGCCCTTGAATTCCTTGCGGTCCTTCAGATCCTTGAATACCCTGACTACCAATGCCTGTAATACCTTGTACACCCTGGTCGCCAATAGTACCTTGAATACCTTGAGTACCAGCGCCTGTAATACCTTGTACACCCTGTTCGCCCTGAATACCAATAGTACCTTGAATACCTTGACTACCAGCGCCTGTAATACCTTGGACACCCTGTGGACCGACGTCACTAATTTGCAATAGACCGCCCATAGCACTATGAATAGAACATTGATAATATAATGTGTTGGGCGCGTTGTAAGGTACCGCAAAAGTAACAGTGCCTACCTCAGCTCCATTATTTGTAACACCTGTAGTATATTGATTACCAGTGCCAGTTGTTGCGCTTGACTTGATATAGAATGGATGCCCGCTAGCGTCTACAACAAATCTATACGTAAACCCTCTAAGTAATTTAACAGCTCCGTTACTTACAGAAGAATCAATTAAGTACGCAACACTTCCCGAATTAACGACAGATATGTCGCGGCCACCTTCAAGTCCTAAAAGACCTTGGATACCTTGCTGGCCACCGAGACCTTGGAGACCTTGGGCACCTAATGTACCATCTATACCTTGAATACCTTGCCCACCCGTGACCCCTTGGATGCCTTGTATTGAAGTACCCTGAATACCTTGTATACCCTGCAATCCCTGTTGACCGGTGATACCTTGCGCCCCTGTGATCCCCTGAGCACCTATGGAACCTAAAGTTCCATCAATACCTTGAAGACCTTGGTTTCCTTGAACGCCCTGCGCGCCAATGGTACCTTGAATACCTTGAATTGCAGTACCTTGAATACCTTGGATACCCTGCATTCCCTGGTTTCCAGTACCCTGAATACCTTGAATGCCTTGGGCACCGGTTATCCCCTGCAGACCTTGGTTACCTTTAAAGTCGCCGATGTTTACCCAAGTACTCGAACCGGTATATGCCCATAAATCGTTTTCAGCTTGATCTACAACAGTATCTCCAACTGATGCACTGGAAAAATTTGTGTTGAGTACCGTTTGAGGATTTCCAGAATAATTTACATCAGATTCGGATCCAATGATACTAATCGCTGGACCAAAGGTGCCCTGTATTCCCTGAATACCTTGCCGCCCCTGAATACCTTGTATACCCTGTGTGCCACTAGTACTAGCTACATTCCAATTAGCGCCATCAGAAGTATATATATTCCCATCGGACCCGTACACCAATGCATACTGATTCGCAGTTGCATCCAAACTGATTGGAAGATTTTGGAATATCAGTTTATCTGGTGTGGTGGCGCTGTTCCGAAGTGTTTTAAGCATCATCTGTCTCCGCTTGGCCTAATGTATATGATACAGTTGCATCAACAGTATTAGTTGTTGTAGCCTTCATTTCAAGTATGTCACCAGTGTATACAAATTGGCCATTCATAGGAAAGGAAAGAACGTCAAATTTTTGTATTGGTATTTCATTTGCTAACCAAAATGTCGTATTCGAGCTAGCACGATATATTCTTATGCTTACGTCGACTGTAATAGTATCACGGTTAGCTATGATTATAGGAGTAATTATTTCTGCTACTCCAGGAACTGTTACGTTTGTTCCGCCGAAAACAAGTTCAGGAACTGAATAGCTAGGTACTTCGATAATTGGATCCCAAGTTTGCGTTAAAGCAACACTAAGGCCAACTGGTTTCGCGTCCGGCGCTTGGCTTGTGGTAATAATTTCTGTCATGTTGATGTCCTACTGTTTGCGGCTCTACGAGCTAACTTTCTTACTGAAGATGTGAATGGTCTACCTTCAATTCTTCCGGTTTTACCGTTAATTTTGAGACCTCTTGCAAAATACTGATTGTTTAATTCGTCTGCGCCAGACCATCTCACTCTTCCGCCATCTTCTTGGAGTACAGAAGACGCTGCTGATATTGGTTGTCCCAATCTTCTCAGGTTTATAGGAAGAGCGTTTACGTTAACACCGGCGCTTGCTAGGTTAAATTGGTGAGATAAGCTTTCAATAAGGCTTCCAAAGTTGATAACAGGCGGATTTCTAACACTTGCGATAAGTACATCGTCTACGAGACCATCAAGCATCGCTTGCTCACCAGCGGTAAGAGTAAAGCTGCTCTTGATATTTGTACGCATCCGATCCCAACTACTCGTGAAAGCTGTTAGCAAAGTCAAGTCATTTGCTCCGTCAGAAGTCCAAGCAGATCCATTCCAATAATGAACCGTTCCAGCGTATATATTTGAAATGTCGGTATATACAACGTAAGCATCGCTTATGTTTACGGTCGACCCAGCTGGTAAATCTCCAACAGTGGCAACACTTCCAATATATTTGAGACCAACTGTTGTTGGGTTAAACACCGAAAACACTGGCTTGCCTTCATAACTAAATAAACTAGCTGTAAATGTGCGTGTACCAGTTTCTGTACCTTCTCTAAAATCGTTTGTGATTGAGCGAAGGAAGTTTAATGCGTCTCTACGCGTGAGCGTTTCGTCGATAAAATCATATGTTGTATTTACATAAGCAACCGTTGATTTTTTAAGCGCTGCGATATTATTGCTTATTACTTCTTTACCGTTCACGTAACTTGCCGCAACCCAAGACAAGTCTGGATCAGTTGGCGCTGGGAGATAATTAAGTGAGCTGTATTTTAAAACGTCTTCTATTATTTTAGTTAATTTCGTGCACCTATCAGCTTCGACCTGCGTTGCAATTCCTGACGCTGTTGATTGCCCTGAGTATGTTCCTAACATAATCGAAGAGCAAATAACACCAAGCTGTTTGTAAGCGGCTGACGTTGGTATGCTTTGTGCAGTTGGCAATTGCGCAGACGTACCTACAAAATATGCTTCAGTATTTAATATAGTTGCGATATTTGTATTATAGTTAAGATCGTGAGTTAACGCGTCAATTATATATCCTGTATCGCGTGTACATTTAGCTTGATCGTATACTAAGGTTGAATAGTTTGTATTGATCCAAGTTATTAAATCAGTTTGAATTAGTGATTTGTTTGTACTTAAAAGATCTCTTGCATTTGCGTGATTGTTTACGCCAGTACTTGAAAACGTAAGCGCGTCAGCGTTATTCGTCCCGTTTGTAATAATGTCTATAACTTCATCAAACGCTGCGTCGGTTCTAGTTTCGTTTGCAGTGCCTTGTAAAAGATCTTTAACAGACGATTTAAGGAATGATATTGCACCCGACGTTTCAGTCAATTGTCCGCTTATTACGACACTTGCAGATGCTCTTCTATATGAGTTACCGTTTGTTACAGCCCAATAATTTGTACCAAGAGTTAAATCGTTTCCAACACCATCTAAAATATATCCAGTGTCTCTACTACATTTTTCTGAATTGTATCCTTCATAACCGAGAGTAGTTGTTAGATGACTCCATAAATCATCTATAACAGTGTTCGAAGAATTAATAATAGTATCAGCAAGGGTGTTGTTTACGGTCAAAGTTGCTGATGTTTGTCTTGGGCTAAATATAGGCGTGCTACCCTTAGCGCGCATTGATATATCGCCGAATTGTGTACCAGAGTTATTAAGTGTAATTTGACCACCATTTAACGCGTAAAACGAACAGCGTGCAAAAATAGTTAATGATGAAATACCATTAATCCCAGCACCATTTTTCGCAACATATCCTATTCCGTTCTGTGTACGCGGGGTTGCTCCAAAACAAAGCATATACGGAAAAATCGAATCTGGATCCAAAACTGCTCGATCAGCAATAACCGTCCCGCCGCCACGACCGACATTTTTATTCGGGAAGTCTTCTTCACCTACGGTGCTAATAGTTGCGCTTCCTCCAGAAGAGGAAGTAATAGTTGTGCCGGCTGCAAAATTGCCAGTGTTATTTCTTATATAAATCGTGCCTGCGCTAAGCTCGTCAGATCGAGAGACAAATCCGTTTATATCGTCACTCGTTTCAATCGCGTCACCCTCTTTAAACGTGCCAGTCACGCTAGATACCGCAAGTTCAAATCCTAGATCGTAAATAGTTCCACGGCTATTAAGCGGATTTAACAGAGGAGGAATTTCTCTTTCAAAGTAGTTTGATATTTGGCTTGAATCTCTTACATAAGGAGATCTTGTAATTTTTGCACCGGGTCTAAAAGCGAAGGCAAATCCGCTGGAAGGATAGTCGAAATTATCAACTTTTAAATTAAAGAACGAAAATCCCTGAACATAGCTCCCAGATCCTAAAAGAATACAGTTCTTTGTTTCGTATCCCTCATTCATTACGATTGTTGTTGTATATTGACCTGATGAAGATGTCATAGAGCAGAAGTCAGGTAACTCTAGTTCACCATTCGTGTAATAAGTTCCAGGCATAACGGTAATGTTAACAATTGTTCTATCAAGAACTCCCGGTGTTACTGTTTTTGATTTTTCTTGTGCAATTCTAACAGCGCGGTCAAGAGACGAAACTGGCGCGAGATAGCTTCCAACCGCATCATCATTACCGTCAGCGCTCACATATATTTTAGCAGCTTTTTCAGAAGATTTTGCAATTTGGTTGTATAGTTGAGAATACGAAAAAGCCACTGTCGTGCCGGATGATACATCTTTTAAATAAAAGTAATCATTACCATCTACATCGTCGGTTAACGAATTAGCAATTGTTATATTTGGATCATTGATTAGCGTGTCACTTATAGCCCCGCCTGAAATCTTAATATCATCAAAAGTTTCTTTTTGAAGTGCTTGGGTTAGCTCTGCCCTCGTGATGTTTTTCGTGCCGTTATCACCTTGAGCTAAGTTAACTGTAACAAAAAGATCCCTGGAGTCTGTTTTATCACCGGAAATACTTCCAAGATCTGCAATTTTTGTCATATCTAGTTAACCTTTTTTCTTATATTTATAAAACAAACATATCACTGGCCATAATTTAAAACTCATAATTAATTTTATTTATAAATTCATTACACAACAACTAGAGCTATAGGGTGCGCTGACAAGTTTATTTACTCTACTGCTGTTTGCGTTTATACAGCTATCCACGAAGTAAGGTCATCTTCAGCGTCATAGTATTTTCTCTGAACTACAACGGCGTTTTTATATACTGATGCTTCTTCTTCGTTGTTTAATATTTTTCCGTTAATACCTTTTGCAAACCACCATGCGTCATCATCATATATCACTATATCAGTATTATTAACTTCTTCTAAGGTACCTAAAAATAGTGTTGCGTCATCTGTTGTTCTAGCTAATCTATATTCATCTGTTGCTTTTAAATTACCAGATTTAGCCACGACCTCGGGCCTTGTTTTTCTTAGTTTTACAATACCCATTGCATCTTTTAAAGAAACCACTGTCATTGGTTCTCCAATTTCGTCTGAAATAGCTTTAAAACGCTCCATGAATAAATGATCTGCATTCATCCATTTTTCGCCTGCGGCAACATTATCTAAATCTTTTGGTATATAACGATCAGCATATATTAAAGCGGCTTTACACCATCTAGCGTCATTATCTTCTAAGAATTTTTTTAAATCCATTAAGCTATTCCCCAAATATTACCTGTGTTTGAAACAGTTAAAATCCCAGCAACTCTGCTTTCTATAGCAAAACCGGCTGTACCACCGCTTGGTCCACCACCGGATTCTCCCCAGCCTCCGCCACCGTATCCACCATTACTAATAGAGTTTGACCCTGGATTATTTCCTGATCCACCAGCGCCACCGTTTTCGCCAGCTTCACCGCCGCCACCTGCACCACCAACACCGGGAAGTATTCTACCTCCACCGCCGCCGCCACCTGCGCCACTATCTTCACAACCGCCTTCATTATCGGCACCACCGCCGCCACCGCCTGCACCACCGCCTCGGCCTCCACCAGCTTGGGATCCACCACCACCGGGGGCCCCTGCAATGCATAGAGTTCCACCAATTCCGCCGGGACCATTACGATCCGTACCAGACCCCGATCCCCCTGCACCGCCACCAGCACCGCCACCGCCAGCACCACGCGAACCTTCACCACCGCCACCACCGCCAGCAATAAATGCATTTGCGCTATTAATGATTGTAACACCTGCGCCTGTTAATATTTTTATTGCAGTACCACCGGCTAGACCTGCCTGACTGCTGTTTCCGCCTTTACCACCCATACCAACAATGTTGCCATCGTTTCGAATAATTATGTCGCCAGTCATATTTGCTGGAATAGTTAATCCTGAATTGTTTGTAGCATCCGCCCAAAGCCATACGTTTGCTGGAATAGTTAAGTCGTAGCGCAAAGTTGGGTCAGTAGCGCCTATACTAGTTAACAATGCCCACAAGTCGCAATTTTTAATGTTGTCACACCCATTTATTTGAGGGTCATAAGCTGAAACGATGTCTGATCCTAGGATTATTTGTACAGCAGAGGTGCCATAAAAATCACTAAACCTTATCGTGCCAGAAGCAGGAATGTTTGGTCCTGCCGCATAAAATTCTGACAAACTATATGGCTTAGTGTTATCGTATTCTGCTTCAATTTCGGTGAATGTAAGCGAACCAGAGCCAAAGGCTTTTATGGCCATATTATCTACCTACTTTTTCGTTTAATTCTTTAATAGCTTCAATTAAAAGCCCAACTAAATTCCCGTGTCGAACTGCATAAATTGTTTGTTTTGTTTTTGGATTTTCATGTTCATATACGATGCCAGGAAGTACTTTCATAATTTCTTGTGCTATAACGCCAGTCATAGGAGTGTCATTGCCTTTGTAGTTGAATGTATATCCACCAAGTTGCAAAACTTTTTCTAAAGCGCTGTGTATTGGAACTATGTTTTCTTTCATAGTAATATCTGAAATAGATCCAAAAGCTGTGACGTCGCCAGTTGCGATAAGTTCACCATTTATGTCAACACCGCCGTTTGCAGTCACTTTGTTAAATGTTACGTTAGATACTGTTGATACAGCTTGTCCTATGCTTATAGTTCCAGTTGAGCTAGCGTATGTAACTCCGGTTCCGGCAACTAACGAAGCTCTAGCTCTTGCTGTGGTGAAAAAGAGATTGGATGTACCTTCTGATAAACCATCAGTATCGTGATTAGATATATCGCTTACTTGGCCTGTAACGTTACCAATTAAATTTCCCGTGATAGATTCCCCAACTGGTATTTCGATACCATTAGCTGCATAAAATTTTCCTGCAATATACAGATCACCTGTTGGAGTTAATCTTAATTTCTGTGTCCCAGTGCCAGTATCAATAATGAAATCGTTATTAGCAGCATTATCAAATCCAGTAGCCCAAATCACAGATCCTGAAGAATAGTGCATTCTTGGTCCTACTGGTGAAATTAGTGTTTGAGTAACAACTCCGGAAGAGCTTATTTCAATAGGGGCCGTGGCACTGATTGTACTAAACCCAGCTTTGGGTGAAATAGTGTTCGTCTGCAGCGATGTATTAGCAATAATATTGCTAGCCGTAAAGTTACCTACGAGTGTAGCATCACCAGTCGTTGAATCGCCGAGGGCAGATGCAGTCATAACATCCGTTTGTAATAGCGATACGATGTCATTAGTTTTATCTAACCACGATTGGAAGGTCTGCGTAACTGTGACTGGAGTTATATTTGGTTTTGACATATCTTAATTGCTTTCTATCCTGTCAAGTCTTTCGCAAACTGAAGTTATGACTTTTCTGATTTCTCTTACTTCTTTTAAAAGAGATTCAATTTTTTGAACTCGATTACGTTCTAATTTGTATTTATTAAGAGCCGCGACGTCGTTGTTAATTAAAGCGTTAGATTTTGAATCTCTTATCATGTTAACGAAATTCCTCTGTAATCTAATAATCTAGGCGCTTTAAATATGTTTTCAGAGTGCAATTCTATTTTAACTGCGAATCTGCGATAACCTTCGAACGTTGATATTCCATTTGTATATGTTAATACTCCAGCTGTTTTGTCTGCAGCTTTAACAGCATAAACGAACTCTTTAAAATCACTCGTATTACTTACTGAAGAGTATAAGTTAGCACCTTCGGTAATTTCTAATTCTACCCAAACATTTGTATCAAATGTGCTCGAGTCATCAGCAGCCTGTGGCTTAATAAAGATTTTTATGTCTGTACCCATTGGCCGATAGGCGGTTGTAAATAACTTAAAATCTTCCGCGTCTAAGTTTTCTGATAATTCTACGGTTCTTGAAATATACTTTGATGTTGTATTTGAATCATTGGTAATTTGCCATTCGCTTGCAAGAACGGCTGCTGTTTCAATGTCTATTAAAGGAGATGATGTAACGTTAGAACCATTGGCTAGTTCTACAATTAAATTTAATCTGTCATCCCCAGGAATGTCGTTAGACTTACTAGATATAGATATACCTTGTTTTGCAAATAGAGTCTTATCATTAAAAGCAACTCCTTGGCTATATGTTCCGCTAGACAACGATCCAGTGAAAGATCCAGAAAGAGATGTACTCGATACTATATCGTTTGTTCTTGAAATCATAGGCTGTATATAGCTAATAGTTTTATTATTGACCGAATCAATCGCAGCAGTAGCTCCACTATCAAACCCAATAATACTATCGCCAGCTTCAAATTTTCTGGTTGAAGTAGCTGAAGAACGTTCTAGTATCATACCTGTTGGATATCTAAAGTCGTAGTGTGATATCACGCCAACTGTAATCGGATTGGAATTTACTGTTGCAGTAAAGAATGCGTTTCTATCTGCAGTGATTGTTGAAGTGGTTGAATTTACAACTTTAAATATTTGCTTATTTGTCGACCCGTCATCAAGCAAGATGTAATCTCCAGCGCTATACGTACTAGATAAATCAGTTCCCGTTATAGTGGTGCTTCCTGCAATAACGCTTACAGAACTTGAAGTAGATCCAATTAATGGCTCGTCAGTATAAACAAATTCGCCAGTTTCGAAACGGCCAACGTTATTTGCTGTAGTGAAAAATTCATTGTCGTCATTAGTAAGCGTTATTGTACCTGTAGATGTACTAAAGTTGTGACGATACAATATAAACTTAGCATCTTCGTCTTGATAAGATTGCCAAGCGCGATTGTTAGTAGACGAGAAAAGAACACCGTCGCCCCAGTCTTGAGTAATAGTAAGACCATTAGTTGCACCTGGAGTAAGATCAACTGCCCCAACCTTAGAAGTAAATAGCAAATATTCTGGATCATTAGCGTCAGGTTTAACAACAAACGCATATTCTTTTTCTGCATCTAAGCGTATTGGTGATTTAAATACTACGCTCGTAGCTAGTGATGCGTCATCAGAAACCGGTATTTCGGTTGGGTTTAAATGCACTTTTGACAACGGTACTGACACATACGAAGGATATCCGTTAATTACTTCTCTTATGTCTACTGTAATACCGTTTGTGGTACTTATTCTTTTAAAGAATATGTCTAACTTAGATATGAATACTGTTTCCGATCCTACACCCATGCCGCTTTTAATAAAAAATGTTTGTGCAAGTGGATCGCCGCTATTGTCATCTCGTTGCGGAGCCTGTCTTCGAGTAACAGATCTTTCAGATGTCGTAGTTTGCGTAAAGTTTTCAGGAGCTCTCGTAGATACAGACAACGATGATTTTTCAACTGAAAAGTTGTACGCGCGATATATTAATGAGCCGTAAGATGTTTTCGCAGAACTTATTGAAGTGTATGTATCAACGTCTACTACTTCTAATTTTCTGTCTCCGACGAAGAAAGTGCTTTCAGGTATTTTAAATACGCCGCGCACAATTCCGTTTGCATCAGACGTTATTGCGGCTCCAATGTTTCCAGCTCGTGTAAATAATGCCGGGTTGTTTATACTACTAGGAGCACCAGCTGCGGGATACACGTTTGCGTTTACATCTTCTTCATCAAAGAAGAAATAATGTCGAGTGTTAGGTCTTAAACCAGACATAAACACATTTACTTCTCTTGATCTCATATACGGATTAAAATTAAAGTTTGTAACAAAATCACCGACTTTTTGCTCATTGACCTTTTCACCAGATAATTGCACACTATTAGTTGTATCTCTAAAGCCAGTAATAGTTGTTGTTCCTGATCTTCTTGTTCCTGTGGTAAAAGAACCTAGATTTTCTGTCGTTGTAGAAGTTAATGGCACAAATTCTTGTATAGCATCAACTAATTGTGTGAACGGAGTTGTTAGATCTATGTCTATGCTTATTGGATTTGTAACGGTGTCGTATAACGCGTCGTATTCTGGAGACAGCGTTCCCGTGCCAATGTAATTATAAAAATTACTTACGCAGTTTCTAAACGATGTTGCAAAAGGCTGAGAAATGATTGTAACGTCAGAATCTCTTTGTAAAGAACCTGTAATTGGGTTTGTAGACGTTGGAAATACGCTTGCGTTTGCGAAGGTCTTGAGCTTCAAATTAATTGGAAACGATTTCACTGCAGGCATAAGAGACTTTTCTGTAAAATCTATTGCCGCGTTATATTCTGCGTTTTCTAAGTTTGCAATACTAAGATCGTTAAACGGATCTACTATAATACCGTTCTTAAATCGACTTAAGCCGTTCTCGTCAATGATGTTTAGATTTTTGGTATCAGCTTCAAGCGTACTTAGAAGAACATAATATTGTAAAGTGTCTACTTTTTGTTCAATGTTTTCTATAGACTTCATGTCGTACCCGCGAGTACCCTTTTGCTTTATTGTTGCAGAATACTCACTTCTATTTTGAGCATACGCTTCAGCTGGTGAAAGAGCGGGTCTACCAGGAATAAAAATCTCAGCAATTTTTAACTGATCACTAGGCGTGGTTTGCACACGTGGAATTTCAGATTCAATTCCTTTCAGTATGGAAATACTAGAAAAAGAGTCCAAGACAACTGCATCTTTTCTACCAAAATAATAAGTATAATCTACTTGACCAGCTAAGTTATAAGCAGGAGTAAGTATTTCATATGAGCTAGAAAAAGCAGGAGTGACGTTTACACCAGTTGCAGAAGTACTAACTGAAGGCGCTGTTCCGACAACTGCTGCGTTTGAGTAGGTAGCAGGAGATAACGGTTCAACATACGGTCTAAAATCTACACTGTCTCTAAGGTTGTATATAACACCAGCCGACGAAGTATAAGGTTGTAATTTATTTATTCCTACGGCCGCGGGGTAACTGTTTATATTAAAGAAATAATTTCCTGTTGTATCGTTAAGCTTGAACGCTTTTACTTCAACAAGCATTTCGCCAGGATCTGGAACAACTCGGCCAGGGACAAACTCGATATAAGAATGATCGTAGTAATTATCTTTTTGGTTAGATCTTAATCTAAAGCTATCTGTAACATCGTTTCCATTTACGTCTGCAATTGATGTGATTTCATATACGTCTGGGAATCCTAGGTTGTATTTGGAATTTGCAGAGGTAATTGGTGGATTTGCAAAGTCGCATTTTACATAAAGTGTTTCTGAAGATTTTGTAAATGGCGAAGCACTTGCAATTCTTTTATTATAATATAATGTCGCGGTTGCAGATGGTGTCGCGCTTAGTGTTAAATTAAGCGCTGATCCTGCTACGGAATTATTTAAAATATCTATTTTTGTATTTGTTGCGTCAATAAAAAGAGCGTCGTCGTTATTTACAGTAAAGTCTTCACCGGTGTTGGGTGATATTAAAATTGTAGTGTTAGTTAATCCAGATAAAGCTTTTTGCGCTCTTACTGGAATTGATGCGTTGCTCATTGCGGCAAGGCCTATCATGCCAGTATCAAATAACATAGCGGATTTACTAGATTCTTGAATAACAGAATTATTAGCAATTGTTATAGACCCGCTTGTCCCAACAATTTCGTCAACGTCTGTGAAAATTAATCCGCCTGTAGTGCGAATATCAAATAAGAATATTTTATCGTCAGTTATGTTGCGAACTCTTGCGGTTCCTGCAGATGTGCCGGATGATGTTAAAAGCTGCACTTGATCAAACGTCCCGAGCGAAACTGTACCCGTAGTATTCGTATCTTGTATTTTTGCATACGAACCGTACTCGAAAGAAACTGGCTGGTTCGCTCTCGAGTCTATCGCCGTATTAGCGATTTCTGCAATTGGCTGAAAAATCTCTGCAGTTGTTTCAATACGATAACCTTTTATATACGCAAGGCCAGGCGAAATAGACGCTGTAAGATTACCATTTTTTCTTATTATTTTTGGCTTAAATCCTCTTACTACGTAGTCACCAGATTCTTCAAAGGTGCGTCTAGCCATTTCATCGCCGAGCACGTTGTATTGAGAGACGTTTCTTAATACTACAGAATTTCCATTTGAATATCGAATTAGCGAAAAGAAGTCAGCGTTCACAGCTGCTTGTGCAGTTGAAAAAGATTTTAATATTGGAACTAATTTAAGACGATCTGCGCCTGGCGCGTTTTGGTTAAACGAACCATTTGCATTATCTAATAAAGACGTGTCAGTAAACGAGTTAATGACTTTTTCTTCTACCGCGTATCCTATTGATAAGTCGTTAGGCGCATCAGAATATTTAGATACAATAATTAATTGTTCTTCAGCGTATAAAAAGTGGCCACGTTGATAAATAACACCTGGTGCAGAACGCAATCCGAAGGAAGATCCAGTTGCGGCGACAAACGAAGTAACGTTAATAGACTCTACTAATGTTTCAGTACGATTAACACCAGACGCTACTTCTACTGTACTTATTTTGTAAATGTTTAAAAGCTCGCCAGTTTGGAATGCTTTGTTTGCTCCAGAAGACGTAATATAGTTAATAAAAAATGTATTTAAATTTGGGTTTCTTGTTTCGAAGCCGCTGGTCGCCGCGACGACTGATGCCTTTACGCCAGTAACTACACCGCGCAGCTCGTATGTATTGTTTCGAGCATATGACTGACCTAATATAGTTACAGTGTCTTGAGATCCAACATAATTAGAAATACTAAAACCGGCTTTATCAGTAACCTTAACAAATTTAATGTCGTTGAGTTCTGTAAAATTACAACCCTTAACAATAGAGCCTTCTTTGAAAATGTTATCGCCAAATTGTTCTACTTGGTTTTGAAGTATAGTTTGAAGCTGAGTAAGTTCTCTGGCTTGAACAGGATATGACGGCTTAAAGAGAACTTTATAAAACTGTTTCTCTAAATTGTAATCATCGAAATATGGGTCGACATTAAGATCTGTACTAATTGGCATCTTTTTCTCTCTTAAAATTCAAGGACGATTTTAAATTGTTCTCTTGAGCTCGCCGTCCTTGTAATAGGGCGGAAACTGTGCATATAATATACTTCGCCAGTTCTTTGTACATACGGAGATAATTTAAAACCTGGGTAAGTGGAATCATAATTTCCAGTATAAGCTGGGCTGTTATCTGTATTTATTGCAATTAACTGGCTCTTAGAAGAAATTAATGGCAAATTAATATCCAAAGATATATCACTAAAATCTGTGTTTGCATATGTACCTTGATCGTTTGGATATGGTCCAGAATATTCAGCTAAATAAACATAGTCGCCAGACACCGCGTGAACTTTTGCACTAAACCGTGTGTTATTAAAAAAGTCACTGTTAGTATTTGCGGTTTCGATTTGTGTAACAGTTTCGTTAACGGCGAAGGGGTTTGTATCCACTGCTAATTCTATTCTATTATCAAAAATAGTAGGATAAGTTACTTCCTTAAACTCTGGATTTTTTACAATTCCAATACTCGAATAAGAATTCGTATAAGGAATAAAAGTATTATCTACCGCATCTAATTCAGTATATGCTAAAACGCGAGTAGAACTAAGTTCGTCTGAAATATTTGTGCCATGACCACCTTCAGGAGAAAGTACTGGTCTAAGTATAACTCGTGTGTCTAGGCTGCCTGTAGCGCTTGGATTAAACGCGAACGGATCAACAACCACAGCTGTGGCGTGTGTATAATTAGAACCTTTATTTAACACAGTAACACTTACAATAGACCCACTAGTGTTTACGCTTGGTATTGCTATCGCTCCAGATCCATCGCCCTTTATTTCAACTCTTGGTAAAATATTAAAGTCAGCTGCGTCGACTAAAATGCTATCGAGTGGTGTTCCTTCCACTAATGTAATTGTCGCCCGTCCTGTAGTTGCATTAAATGAATAAGTATTAATTTCGTACACTTGCGATCGTGTATTTTGATTTGTAACATAAAAACTATAGCCAGAATAATAATTAGCAATTCCATTTAACCCACTGCCAGCATTTGGCGTGAGTGTAATTGTGTTTACTGGCGCTCTTAGAACCTGAAAAATAGTGCCTATTACGTTTTCATATCCCGCGTTCTGGTCTTTATTCGTAACAAATACTTGATCTACAGTACTCGTAGATGATATTACAGTATTGGCAGCAACGCTTGGTTCTATAATTGGAATATATCCCCTAGTATTATACTTATTAAATTCGGATACAGTAAGAGAATACATGTATTTCCAAATATAACCGTCTGGCATGATATATATTTGATCTGGTGTTGTTGTCTGATAGTTTGGAGGACTGGTTGACAGGCTACTGTAATTATTAAATAAACACTTATAAATTTTATAATCGCCAGTTGTGTTGTCTTGTGGATAAACAACTGTATAGTATTTTTTATCTTCTAAATCCGCAGCGTCGTCATACTGGGCATAAGCTTCCCCGGTTTGCCAAACGTTATTCTTTATTACATAAAAAACATTTTCAGACAATAGCTTTTTTCCGAAAATAGTTTTTTCTAAAAAAGATCTTTTAGACACGGCAGTGTTTTCCACCGTAGTATTTGATATGCTTGATGTAAATAAGTAGTAATCATTATACGCCACATCTTCTACAAAAAGACGCGCCTCATCTGATTTATATTTACTAGTGATTACTGTCATTTTTTCCTCAGGATTTCTTTAACTTATTTATAATAGAAAATCTTACTTAATTATGTTTCAGAACGATTAATGTCAATTCTAACTGAAATCGGTGAAGACATAAATTCTTCGAGATTAAATCTTGCGTAAATTTTCGTACCAGCAATGTGGGTAATGTCTTTAAGAGCTTCTTCGTAGTTTTCAATATTTAATTTTGATTGAACCTCATACGAATATTCTTGATAATATTCGCTATCTTGTATATATTTATCTGAACTGTAATATTCTAAATTATTATTTACATTTCTATAACCATTAACATGCGAGTTGTAAGTTGACCAATAACCTCCGACTGACCCCTGCCCGCCCGTGGTTACAATTCCGCTAGAAACTGCAGTTCCATTCTTAAGTACTTCAGCCCGTGTATTATCTACGTAGCCGTAACCAGATTCCAGAATATCGACCGTTCTTATTATGCCTTTTTGGAAATTTGTTATAGCATTTACTGTTGCGTTATTGCCTGCGGTTTTATCGTTTCCATAATCTCGAGATATACTAACAATCGGGAAATTTACTCCACCATATGTAATTGGAGTCGAAGCTTCGAAGCCGCTGTATTTGTAAGGTCTTAACGCTATTGTATTGTTAATAATTCCGACGACTTTACCTTGAGAAGATCCTTGAGATATTTCGTCACCGATACTTAAATTAGATGGTATCGCGTTTAACGTAACTAATTGACGTCTTCTTTCAAAGGTAGCCATGCGCGTGTCATACGTTAAAGTAACAACGTCGTTAATATAACCAGAGCCAGGATTAATATTATCAAATCTAACAATAGTACCAAGGTCAACATCGGTTAAATCAAACGCCTCATCTATTTGAGTGGTAATATCGACCGGATTTGTGTTTCCAGACATTGGTGTTGAGGCCGGTGGTACATCATTATAGTTTGATGCATTTAATGGCACATTAACAAAATTTCCTATAACATCGAATATAAGACTAACAGTTTCTATGTTTTCTAATCCACCAACTACAACATTAGTTACATCCTGAGTTTCTGGATAAAGGGCCCCCGGCGAAGTAATATTTTTTGGAGAAACTTTTAATTGCACGTTCGATAGTGTTTGTATATCAATATTAGGTGTCCTGTCAACTGTGCTAATAATAGATGTGTTTAAAAACTCACTTCCAGCTTCCATTCTTACACCAACAAAAAAGTCACCTTGATTTACAACAGCTCCTCGGTTACCTAAATCATCTTCTAGGGTTTCGAGCGGAAGAAAGTTTGGTGGAGTATTTTCTAAAAATACGAGTTGATTTGATACATACAAATGAGTAGTATCTATCGTGTATCCCCATCCGCCGTCTTCTACTTCATAATCGACTTCGCCCGTATCCAAATCACTTACACTTGAAACACGTCCTTGAGCTCCAACTCCGTCAGGCGTTGTTTTTAACGTGACTATATCCCCTACAGCATTGCCTCCGGTACCATCAACATCAATATTAATACTACTTAAAGAACCATTTACAACACCAAAGTTAATCGGAGTGCCATTTATTTCAGAGGTAATTCCCTCTGCTGGTAAAAACTCACCAACAACATCATTTAGGAAAACTAAAGGTAAAAAAGAATTGTTTAATATAATAAAGCTTATTTTGTCAACTGTCGCGGTTGCACCAGAAGTTCTTCCAGTAATACGAGTGTTAATGATATCACTGTACACGGATTGTGTGCCTGTTTTTGTTGATGTAAATATGCCAGCGTTTGGAAATAATTGCAGATATTTACCAGCGTTCCATTTAGAATCAGAAGCCTTAAATATATCTTTTGCTGGATAATATACTTTAATGAATTCGTTATAGAATAATCTAAAAAACAATTCCAGTCCTGCTGGAGTCCCTTTACGGCGATAAAGTCCGAGCACATTTTTTACGATAATGCGAATTGTTGTATCGTCAAAAGGTAGATCCGCAAGATATTTATTTTTAAAGAATATTAACATTCTTTCAAGAGTGCTATCAATATCTTTATATTCAAATAGCCTGCGGCCGTTGTAAAGACCTTGATTTTCATTTGTTTCAAGAAATTTATAATATTCTTTTACAAATTGCACCAAGTCTTGACCTTCCTCGCGATATATAGCGGGGAATTGCCTTTCAATGTGAAACGATATAAGTTTATCTACTGGGGTAGGCATTATAATGACTCTACAAATTTAATTTGAATATCTTCACTTCGAATAGAAATAATTCTATTTTTTGGCGCAATGATGTTTGGAGTCATTGAAGCTGCGTATATTTTGATTGCTTCTCCAACAAATGATTCTACGGAAAAATTAACTAACCTTACTTCACCTAAAGTATAGTCGACTGTTCCTACTGAAGGATTGGTTATTGTTTGAATTAAGTTGTTAACGCTAACAATAGCAATATTGCCCGCGCCATCATCGATCATTTTAGATAAAATGCCCTTATACGTAAACGTAGAACTTGTGATTGACGGTTTAAAATCAGATAGACCTATCGTCGTATCGTAAGGATACGGTTTAACAAGCTGGGTTCCAAATTTAAAACTTGGGCTTAAATTCAAATTAACAATAGGCGCGTATTCAATAATAGGATTTGCACAAACGTTGTTGCTTAATATCCCAGCATCGATATCGTCAATAATAGACATAAGTTTTGAAACTCGTAGTGTTTCGCCAAAATCATCTAAGTTTAAAGTGTTATAAGATGCAATTGCTACTCTTATTAAAGACTCGAGCTCTTGTGTAGATTTTGTTGTGAATTTTTTTGAATAAATTACATCAACAATTGTTTCTGAATATAAAAATTCAGGATTTACAAAAATTGGTTCAATCGAAAGAGGAGTTTTATCAGATAGGTATCTTAAATAAGTGTTTTTACTCGTTTCGGATAATAAGCCTTCACCCTGTAGGTTTACAGAAATTGCAACTCTTCCGTACCGAGGAGGAACTAATTCATCTCCGCCATAAGCAGATACACTTTTTATTTCTGGAAATCTTTGGCTTAATATGATTTGATAGTCAGATGCTGTAATTGCTCGTTCTTGCACCTGAATTGATTTCGGCGCAAAATACCTTATGCTTTCTAAACTTTCACGTTCAGATCCACCTTCTGCGGCGGTTACTGTAGTCACTGTTGAATTTGGCTTAAACGAAGTTGCAAACGCATTAGCTCCATTTACTTCAGTTCCACTGCATATACGATATTGTATTTTTACGTCAATATCTAGACCGGGTTGTTCTCCAAATATATTTCCACCAAAATATATAGAATACCTATTATCAAAATGCGGCTCTAAATAAAAGACTTTACTTGTTGGAGTAACGCCAAAAATATCGCGTGTATAGAAAAACTGGTTCTGTCCTTCTGTAAACTCATCATCAACAAATACTTCGATTGTATTAGTATCTATGCCATCGTTTGTTAAATTACACTTAAAGGTGTTATCTGCTTCAAGGAAAAACCCGTCTTTTTCAAACGCAGTTAAAATCCGCCCTTCAAATATTTCAACATTAGTCGCTACAAATACGCCATCAGCAGTTTTTCTAGCAACGTACGATTGGTCCGTTATAAACGTGTAATTATCATTCGCGAAGTTTGCAGTAAATTCAGTAAACCTAGGAATTGTAATTGTAGAAGAAGCTTCAGTTGTATCTCGCAATGTTACGTTTACTACAGCCTTCGCAGACTTCCGCGAACGAGGCAAATAATTTAATTCTTTTGCATGCGAGACTACAGAATTTTTAATAACCGCGGAATCAAGAAACATTTCGTTGATTGCCATATTGGTATAAAAATTGTTTATGTGGGTATTATACGCAAGAACATCGAGCAAGACATTCATATTCGCACCAGTAAAATCGTAGTCTTTAAACTGTGTCTGATTTCTCAGATGCGTAATGAATTGATCCTTAATGGTTGCAAAATCCAGTTCGTTAATTGGTTTGGTCGCCATATCTTATCTAGTCCTCTCTAGAAACACTGTGAGTGCAATTGGTTCTGCAATGTTATTTATGTAGAAATATATATCTATTTTAATGCTAGTTTCATCGGCTAGCGAAAGAACATTTATATCTATAAGAGAACATCGAGGTTCATATGTTTCGATAGTAGTTCTTATTTGCTCCTGTATCATTTTCATAACAGCTGGTGTGTTATTTTCAAATAACATCGCGCGAATATTACCTCCAATAAGAGGCTGCATAAGTCTTTCACCTTGGTCTGTAAGAATAATATTTTTTATTGATTCTTTAACAGATTCTTCGTCTCTCCTAAGAGCAAGATCTCCTGTTATTGGGTTTGCTGCCAAGTCCTTGTGGATATCAGAATATAAATTCTTCTTTTTTAATCTTGGAGTTATAAGTTTTACTACCATTTTTTATCCTCTAGGATTTACGCCGTCTACAGATCCCCAAAAACGTGGAGGACCCTCGTCTATATGAACAAAGCTTGTATAACCACCAATTCCTCGCATGTTTTCGCTTACAGCAATTTCAAGAAACTCTTTGCGTCTAGCAGGATATCCCACCCAATAAATATCGTATGCATGCCCTTGCTCATGTTTTGAACTACCGGGACGTGCTACTCTACCACTAGGTTTTCCACCATTTCGCTTTAAGTCTCTATTCCACAGGAACAAACCCTCTTGGTACGTTCTTCTTGCACTCGTAACAGTTAACTGCTGTCCAAATCTTTTTTGTACTTTCATAAGCTTAATGCGCGAGGCCATGGCTGTATTTTCCCATCGCCACGCTGGCGGTTTTGTTCCTTCTCTCGTAGATGCAGGTCGAAGCGCTCCTCCTGCAAATGTAATTCGTGAATCGCCTTTACCTTCATTATATTGTGTAACACTATTAAAGTCGCCAACCTGCGCTGGACGGTCACTAGTTTGACTCTGTGTCTGGCTACTAGTACTTATAACAGCTGATCTCTGTGTTGGTGAAACGCGGATTGCGCCAGCTTTTATTGCGTTTGCTGTAGCTCTATTTGAACTTGATGTAATTGCGTTTAAAGCAGATTGGTAATTATCTGTGTATTCTGTTAACGGGTTTATAAGATTTTTAATACCATTCTCGATTTGAAAACCAAAATTACAAAACCTATATATGAGAAATTCTATTTCATCTAAAGATGGATTTGTGAATAACGAAAGAACGTCATCTATCATATTTTTTATTTTATTTTTAAAATTTTCTATATTTTCGGCGCTGAAAAAGTTCAGAGCCTTTTCTTTAATATCATAAAATCTCGATACTATATTCTCTTGAAGTGCTGTTGTTACTTCTGCAATAATGTTTTCTATGCTAAAATTATCAATAATATTTTTTACGTTTTCAATAACTCTCGTAACTACACTTAATATTTGATCTTTAATTTTATCAATAAGAACTTTTAAAGATAAAGATAAGGATAAATTTCTAAGAGCAGTAGCAGCGTCGATAACATCGAAAGCAAAAGACATAAGAGAGCAAAATTTATCAAGTATTCCGCTTGAAATGCTATTACTGTAAAAATCTTCTACTTCGTTTAAAAGCTTTGGAACAATTGTTTGAGATTGCTCATTAAGTTTAATTGGTACATATTGATACTCAACAGTAAATTCAGCAACTTCAGTAGGAGTAAAGCTAAACCCTGCCGCTAATCTTTTTGTAATATTTGGGTATCTTTCTTCGTCAACAATTAATTTCTGTATTTCTGCGTTTTTAAAATATGAATTAAACTCTGTAACAGCGTCATAAAAAGGTTTTTCACCATATTCTTGAATAATTCGTTCAGCAGTAGTGATAGTTTTAAATGTTTCGCCTATTTGAAAACTATCACTTAAAGTGCTTGCATCATTAATTGTATATGTGCCAAATTTTAATTCATTTGCAAATGAACTAACTGCAGCATTAATAGCGTCCTCTTGCACAGAGGCCGTTGATCCTACTTGGATAATACAATGATTTCTTGTTGGTATGTTTGAACCGGACATTTTTTTTCTTTTTGATTTACTATATAGTTATTTATATTTAAATGAGTAATTTATAATAATTTATGTAACAATAGTTGTTTTGCCAGATCTAAATCCTTCTTGGCGTTCAAACGCATCTAGAATTTTTGTTCTTGCACTTATTGGAATATTAGACATTTTTGTCCCTGGAGATACGCCTGCTGATGTTGCAACGTTTGTAATATACGCAGAAGTGTTATTTTCAAACGACGGTGCATATCTATTAATCGCACTTGAAAGAGTAAGGTTTTTGTAAGAATTTGTTCCAAACAATAATTTTTCTTTCGCACCTCTTCCAGATTCGTAATCCGGGAAAATAGCAAATCTTCCGTCAGTTCCTATAGCGCCTTGGCTCTTAGCAAAGTTTCCATATTCTATATTTCCGGGATTGTTGTTTCGCCAAGCCCTAGTTCCTTGACGCCTTACGACGCTGCCATCCGCTAATCTAACAACGTTAAAGCCTTTTCCGTTTTGTAAAACCTCTACAACATCGCTTCCTGAAGATGAATTTCTTTCCGTGTCTTTTATATCAGATTTTTCGCCGATGTTTGAGTCTCTATTACTTATTTCAGCGTCTGCTGAAGTATCTGTGATGTCGTCTGCTAAATCATCTGCGTCATAATCTTCAGGCTCATCCTGCGATGCATAACCGCTTGACCCAAATGCTCCGCCGTCGTAATTTGCATTCCGTGACGTACTTAAAGATTTCCCTACGGGTTCTGCAGCGTTTACTGCTTCAGCAACTGTCACAGCGCCATCTGGGGCTTCTGAAGCGCCCTGTGCCATATAAACGTAATCATCAATACCAACTTCAGCTGCGCTAATACTTACTTTTGCTCCGCCACCTATTTTTGGATGGTCAGCTTTAAGACTTAAATCGCCAGCAGCATTAATAAACATAGTTTGAGCCTGCATATTAATCGAATCTCCAGCCGCGAGATTTATTTTTTTATTTGAATTAAGATTAATGCCTTCTACATTTGAGCTGAGACGCAATTTAGCCCCTCTTATTTGAACTTCATCACTTGCGTTAATAGTAGATTTACCGCCGACAGAAAGGTAATGGTTTCCTCTAACATTTTGAATTAAGTCTCCAGTAATTTCTTCTATTTTATTACCTTTTACGTAAACCTGAGAATCACCCTCGATAGTAACGATATTCCTACCCTTTACATATACGTAATTATTTCTGTCATTTATTTGAAATTTGTCAGATACAGATTTATGCGTAGTGCTTCCTCGTGCGTCAATAGCAACATAAGATCCTGCACCGTGATATATAGTAATTCTTTCTGCACCAGGAGTATCATCTAATTCTATAGAGTGATTTGCAGTTTCAATTACTCTATTAAACGGGTATTGCGCGTTATATGCTGGTGAAGGTTCTGCAAAAAATTCACGATCTCCACCTTCTGCAGTATCAGGGTTTGCATCTCCAATAGGTATTTCCTTTGAGCGAGACATTTCCTGTTGAAACACATAAGTTTCTTGGATTTGCTCACCACGTGCTAGCCTAGAATTTGATGGTTCACCAATATCAGAAGGTAAAGATCTTTTTGCTAAAATTCTAGCATCTTTTTCTAATACTTTACCCCAACCGATTGCATCAGGATTTACAACTTCAGTCATTTGTGTAGGGATTAATCCTAGGATCATCGGTTGTTGAGCATCTCGCCCATCAACAAAAAAACCAAACACAAACGAATTTATACGTGGTAATTCAGCGTTAGGATCATAACTGCCGTGTATAAGAGTAGCCCAAGGAAGGCTTTCAGTTGGAACTTGCTGAACTGTTCCGTGTACTCCAAAAGCACGTACTTGAACTCTTCCTTCAAGACGCTCATCAACATTATTTTCTACAACTCCAATAAAAAAGAGTGGATCTAATATTCCAACACCGGTTTCTTTCATTCTGTGCTCCAATCATACTTAAGTAATTTAAGAGCGGTAGTGTGCACATCTCTCGTGAAATTGTGTGTTATAGTATCTATCATATAATATCCGGATAATTGCGGATTTAAATCTTTTTGTGACGCCGCAGTAAATTGTGGTAATTTAACATTTATTAGAGTTCCAGCGTTTAAATCTAATCTTCCATTCGCTGTTGCATATACAATAGTATTATTTAAATGGTGACGATAAGCACTTCTGTTTGCAACTATTTCTGGAAGAAACTGATCTCCCCTTAACTGAAATTCGCCACTGTCGTTAGCATAGTCTCGAACAACCATATATCGTTTTTCGTTTTCTTGTGTAAAATAAGAATTTTCAAATTCAGGAGAATGAACTCCTACATTTTTCCCTGACCCAGCAGTTGAGATATATTTTGACTTTTCGTTTTCGTAATTATAAGAATGCAGCGTGGATTTAGTTGGAAGATTTGCTCGTCTTTTTACTAAATCTATTTCAATAACGTGACTGCGATACGCACCCGAAGAAAGATCTTTCATAGTATTAATACGATCTTCGTTTTTAATAGTTATTAGATTTTGCATTTGTTGTGAATATTCTGCACCGGATTTATCTAAGGCATCACTGTAACTAAATTCTTTAATATTATCTATATTTTCTAATGCTCTTTTAATTAAATATTCGTCAGACACAAAAAAATGATTATGGACAGTTTCAAAAAATCTAAAAGAACATGATGGGCTAGATGTGCTATACGCACGCTGCGCTAAAAAATTCATTGTTTGGATTGGAGTGTAATTTGGTATTACGCAACGAAACACGCCTTCAGTCGGTTCAACAACAAAATTAGGAGAATTTTCCTGCTGTGTATAATAATTATTAAACACGGTTGACGCAATATTCGATATTTTATCTTCAAACGGTTCTAATACCCGTCGTGAGTTAACATTAAATCTTGATTTCGACACAAAATGGATTTCATATCTTACGCCGTCATTTGAGTTGTTTATTTCAACGTTAGCAACTTTGTAAATTCGCATCTCGTAAATTCTGCGATTTTTCATAGCGTCTTCGATAGTAAAAATTAAATGCTCTTCGCCGCGTATAGGCAAATCTTCAAGAATTCCGACGTTGTCGATAATTTCCGCGTAGCCCTTTATGCAATCAGAATTAATTGATTCTTCAATTACAAAGACTGGTATAAATCCAGAAAATTCATTTGAAGAACCTTGACCAGATACGCCCAGGTCAATAGATTGCGCTGTATCAGAAACTAAAACAGCGCTTAATAATTTGTATTGACCTGGTAGAATAAATTCACTCATTTAATTTGCTTAATAACTCTTTTTCAATTTTTGATAGAGCGTTTCTATCAATAAGCCGAATGTTTCTTTTATTATCGTTCATGGTGTCTTCAGAATCTCCAATACGGTACGGAATCCACTCTCCAGGAATAATTCTTTGGATAATTATTCTCCGCCCCGATTCAGTTCTCATTATGATGTTATTTTCTTTGCGAGCATATAATGTCTGAAAACTTTCAGGACCAATTTTTATTATATCAACTGCCATTTTTACACTTCCTTGTAATAATAGAGTACATTATCTGTTATGGTTGTATTTCTAATAAAATCGACTAACTCGTACCCTTTGAGATCGCCAACAGTGCCAGCATATTTAGCCATTAAATATTGATTAAACGTGTGTTCGTCCATTGGCCATTCGTTGTATGGATCTATAATATCGTTTGCTAAATATACTAGCCAGGCATAATTCGCATCACCGTAATAATGATACGCGATATCTTCAGCGCGTTCACCTTCTTTAACCGTATATGGCAAAAAGGTAAAAGGATCTTCCAGGCTTTCCTTTAAAAATTTTACTCTCCTCGTTATATCTTTAACAAGAACATTATTATATTTTATTTCTGGAAATTTATCAAAATATTCTCCGCTCATTTAACTTACCTCGCTCCCGTGACCTGAAGGGGCATCGCATCTTCGGTGCTTATTGTGGCACCCGTCCCCGAACCAACACCCCCGTAATCTTCAGACGTGTGAATGTCCATTTCCATAAGAGTCATATTCATTGATACCATAGCCGGTTTACCGCCAGTAACAATAGCTAACCCATTTGGAGTATAATTATTTTGAAATTGCTGAACCATACATGTTTTATATTTAAAGAAATAGCTGTCGTCGATACCTAAAAAGAATATGTCGACTGTGCTAGGGTAATTTAGTAAAACTTTATTTAAGCCCACTGCACTCCCGTATGTAGGCAGAATGTTTCTTCTAATTGTTGTTATAATATCTCTTATTCTATTAGATTCTGCGCTTTCGGTAGGAGCGAGAGTCCAGCTAAAATCAAATTGTTTTAAATTCACACCTTCGAAAAACAAAGATGATTTAGGATTAACTGTGTTTCCTAAACCTTGGTCAACGGCGCGGCCCGCTCCAGAAAGTAAACTATCTATTGCTCTTCTTCCGAGAAAGGAAACGTTTTTCGAAGCTTGATCTAAATCCGGATTTAGTATCTGCTGCCAATTTACTTGAGGAAGGGCGTTGCCTAAAATGCCGCCCAGTGCGCCTGCAGTTATATCACCCGCGCCAGCAAATCCTGCTGCCCCCTCTGCCGCATACCCGCCACCAACGCCCAGGTCATTGCCACTCGTTCGAACATTATAAGTATCTTGAATGTTGGCCGGCAAAGGTAATTGTATTACGTCAGTTCCTCTTGGTATAGGACCAAAACCCCCTGCGCGACGGTTCCTGATAGAACCACCATCTAACGAATTTAATCCCCTTTCTCCAGGAGGAACGAAGGCGTATTTGTTAAACGCCAAGAGTATACTGTGCGCTCCAATATTTAAAGGGAAATTTAAAAATGACGAGCTTTGTGAGTTCTTGCTATTCGCGATTGCTTGTTCTGGTCTATCAAAATAGCCATATCCAGGTCCGGGCAAATTCGTATTCCTTTATAAATAGAGATATATACGTTAGTACTTTTGATTCTATTTATACAAAACATTGGACCCCACGTGGCTTATAAAGGACGGTTTAGGCCGAAACACCCAGGAAAATATAAGGGAGACCCTTCAAAGATCATATACAGATCATTGTGGGAATTTAAATTCTTTCGTTATATTGACGATCACCCAGACGTGTTGTGGTGGCAATCTGAAGAAGTAATAGTTCCTTATATGTCTCCAATAGATGGAAAAAGACACAGATATTATCCTGACGTAGTTGTAAAAAAACGATTACCTGATAGCACGACCGAGACCATTATGATAGAGATAAAACCTTACGCACAAACAAGACCGCCAGATATTAAAAAGAAAAATTCAACTCCTTCAGGGAGGCTTTCGAGAAGATACATAAACGAAGTTAAAACCTATGGTGTTAACGAGTCTAAGTGGAAAGCTGCACGCCAATATTGCGCGGATAGGGGATGGAAATTTGAAATATTTACTGAGCATGAATTAGGGATTAAGTAATGACAGCAAAAATATTTGACGATATTCTTTTAAAGGGTATTCGCTCAGGCAATGTTCCAGCTCGAACAAAGCAAGCGCGCGATTGGTATCGTAGCCAAGCAAGTAAAGTGGCGAGATCGAGCATACAAGAAACGAAACTTATTCGCCAAATGGGTGAAGATCGGTATGAAAGTAGATTTCGTATTGGTAATATGTATACGTTTTTATATGATCCTAAACATAAAGAAACTCTTCCTTATTATGATCGGTTTCCTCTTATATTTCCGATAAATAAAGCTAAGGGCGGCTTTCTTGGTATGAACTTTCACTACTTGCCCCTGCCTTTACGAGCAAATTTAATGGATGCTTTATATGAAGTAGCGGGAAACCAGCAATACGATGAAACTACAAAGATGCAAGTATCATATAGTATTCTTAACGGCGCTGCAAAATATAGAGAATTCAAACCTACAGTGAAACATTATTTAATGTCTCAGATAAGAACAAAACTAGTATATATACATCCTACTGAATGGGATATTGCTTTATTCTTACCATCTGAACAATTTGAAAAATCTTCAAAAGGAAGAGTCTGGGCAGACTCGAGAAAAACAATAAGAGGCGGAGCTGGATAAATGCCATTTAAACTAAACGAATTTAAAAGTACTATGAATAAGTACGGCGGGCCCGCACGTAAAAACTTATATGTTGTTGAAATTTTAAATGGGCCGATTGCGTCAGATGGTATGTCAATGCGAGATCTTAGATTTTTCTGCCAAACCGCAACGATACCCGGCTTAAACTACAGTGTCGTGGATTATTATCCAAACGCTTTTGGTGTTAAGCAATCTATTCCAACCGCGGTGCAGCCAGACCAATTTAATGCAGTGTTTATGCTGGATTCTGACCATATGGCGCTTCGATTTTTCCATCAGTGGATGCAATCTGTAATTAATTACAACTATTCAGACGGAGCTTTTTCCGCGGTAAATGACCAGCTTCCTTATGAAATAGGTTATAAAAGAGATTTCGCATGTAATATATCAATTAAGCACTACAGTACTGATGGCAGTGACGAATCACAAAAGTATTATGAATATACGTTATATGATGCATTCCCAACTCAAGTTAGTGGTGTTGATGTATCGTGGGCTGATAACGATTCGTTTGCAACTGCAACTATTAATTTTGCATATGCACATATGTCTGTTACAAGTTCAAGAACAGGTTCACCAGTTGAAAGATTTTCGCGAGGAACAGGTTTCGTAGATTACATTAATACTTTAGGAACAACCGGCGTGATGACAAGGCAGGGTGATCTACCGGTTTCTATTCAAGATGCTGTAAATGCATTTACAAGATATGGTCAAATTAAAAGCAATATAAATAATTCGTTTTCGCAAATCAAATCAGGATTAAATGGTTTACGGAATATATTTTGAAACAGGAGATAATATAGAATGCCACTACCAAAAATTGACATGCCTACGTTTGAGATGGTACTTCCGTCTTCGGGTGATATAATAAGATATAGACCGTTTACCGTCAAGGAAGAAAAAATACTATTAATTGCGCAAGAAGGCGATGATATAAAATTATCTATCAATTCCGTAAAACAAGTTGTAAATAATTGTTTAATAGATGTAGATGCTGATAATTTTTCAATGTTTGACCTTGAGTATATACTTTTATTATTAAGATCCAAGTCTGTTGATAATAATGTAAAGTTCGCAATAAAAGATCCTGATACAGACGAAAGCATAGAACTTGAATTAAACTTAGACGATGTAAAAGTAACCACATCTGAAGGTCATACTAAGCAAATAAAAGTAAACGAAGAATATACTTTGTTTTTAAAGTATCCAACTATTAATGAATTTGTTGAATTTGTCGAAGGCGATGGAAATGATCCTTTAGTTACATATAACATTATGATATCGTGTTTAGATAAAGTTGCATCTGAAGATGAAGTACACAATTTTAAAGACTTTCCGCGTGAAGAAATAGATAATTTTATGGACGATATGAGTAGCGATGTATTAGTAAATGTAAAACACTTTTTTGATACTATGCCAAAGTTAAGACATGAAATGCCTTACGTAAATAAAAACGGCGATGATAAAGTTTTTGTCTTGGAGGGTATGAAAAGTTTTTTTATATAATGCTGTCCCACATAAATCTTGCGATATATTATCAAATTATTTTTCAATTGGCGCAGCATCATAAGTACCAAATATCAGAAGTAGAAAACTTAATACCATACGAGAGAGATCTCTATTTTGAAATGCTTGTAGAATACATAAAAAGAGTCGAAGAGAGTAAAAGGAAATAAAAAGTGGCAGAAGACATCAGCGATAAAATAGTTGCTCGCCTTGAAGCTGAAGGTCAGCTAACTAGAAATACTGGTACAAACTCAATAAAATCGCTGCGTACAGATTTTGGCAAGTTTGAAAGTGTTTTTAGCGCTATAAACGAGAATATAATAAACCAAACAGAAATTCTAAGCAAGACTCTCGCTCTCCAACTTAGACTAGCAGATGTTGATAATCGTAAGAGTCAAATCGAAGAAGCTGAGCGTTTAGCAGTCGCCAATCGACCCAGCACAAACGTCGAACGCGAACAGGACACAAGACCATCAAAGACTATTTCTGCCGATAACGGATTTGGCTTAGGAAATTTATTCGGAGTAGCGGGTGTAGGAGGGTTTGGCGGCGCTGCAGCTGCAGGTCTTTTAGGTATGCTCAAAGCGCCTTTAAGAGCAGCGTTACTTACGACATTAGCTCCTACTGTTGGAAAAATTTTAGGAGATCTAACCGAGAAAGGTCTTTTACAACTTGGTGCGGATGGAGCTACTGCAACAAATTTTGGCGAGGCAGCAAACTTTGCAGGAATTGGTGGCATGATAGGTCTTGCATTTGGCAGGCGAATGGGTTTAGTTGGTGCAGCAGCGGGCGCAGCGGCCTCATTCGGCGACGATGTACTTGACGCGTTGGGTTTAGATAAAGATAAAATGGTTACTATTTTTGGTAAAGAAATGCGGATGGAAACTGCAGCGCAAGGCGTAATGGGCGCGCTTGGTGCATCCGTGACGGCTGTGGCAACTTCACCTGGTTTTAGAAAAAGTATTACGAGTTTCATGAGAGACTCAGTCGATATAGATGGTAATCCTTTGAGCAGATTTCCAAGAAGACGCGCATTATTAGGTGCAACTATAGGTGCTGCAGTTCTTGGTGCGTATATCACATACGGTGATGAGCTGAAAAGTTGGATTGACGACCAAGACTTTCCAAAACCCGTTGCAGGTGTTGCTAAGGCAGGCGTTGATGTTGTTTCGATGACGACGTCAGGCGCTGCTTTTGGTATGATGTTTGGCCCGCAAGGTGCATTAGTAGGCGCAGCGATCGGTTTTGCTCTTGGTATCGGCAAAGTATTATTTGATTGGCTAAAAGATAAAAAAGACAAGGCCGCTGTTGAATTTAAAAAAGATGTTGAAAAGCTTGCGCCTGCAATCGAAGCAGCAAAGGCCGGGACCGCGACTGAAGAGCAAGCACAGGAAATACGCCGCGTTACTATGGAAGCTGAAAGAAGAACAAATTTGTTCCTACCCCAAGCGCAAATAGACGCGGCTAAAAAGGTTGTAGCTGAAAACAACGCGGCTCTTGGTAATATGCCGTTAGATGCAGATCAAGGTATCACTGCTAATCAAAACCAGGACAGAGTATTTAAAGCACTTTCCGGAGATGCAGAAAGTTTTAAAGATCTCCAGCGGTATATATACAATACTGGTGCAACTGACCCTGAAGACGGCGCGGAAGCGATGATTTATTTTGGGCGGAAAGCAATACGTGATAGAGCTTCAAAGGTCAAGGGCCTGCCTACAAAAGCAATGTTAGAAGAAAACCAAAAAAATATGGACCTTTGGGAAGATATGGTCGGTGCTGCGCAATTTGCAGAAGGCACAAGGGGGTTCCAAGACTTTGGTAAAGGATCTTTTGCTGTACTTCACGGAAGAGAAGCGGTAGTTCCGGAAACAACTCCTGGAGGTCAATTTCTTAAAAGTTATTTTGATGAAAGCTTTCAACCGATAATGTCTGGTATAAATCAAGTGGCTGGTGCAGCTATGAATCAAGTGGCTGGCGCAGTTACCTACGCGCCCGTAACATTAGCGCCAATTACAAATAATAGTGTGCAGGGTGGATCTACTAGAACTGTGATAAACTCGCTTGGAAAAAATACATCAGATCTAGATGTATTTTCAAGACCGGGCGGAGTGCATTAAAAAGGGGAGCTTAATCGCTCCCCTTCTAATTTTATTCCATAAGAAGTTCAGGACCATTTGAGATCGCGATTTTCCTCGGTCTTTTGTTTTCAGGTATTACGTTAAGTAATTGAACTGTTAGCATCCCTTTGTGTAATGATACACCTGATACTTCAACTGTATCAGCAAGAGTAAATTTACGAACAAAGTTTCTTGCAGCTATACCTTTGTGCAAATAATTTGTTGCTGAGTCTGTGTCTTTAACATCTGCTTGGATGGTTAAAATACCATCGTGCAATTCAATATCAAAATCTTCCTGATCAAAACCAGCAACCGCGAGCTCGATAAGGAATGTATCGTCTCCAGTTTTAATTAAGTTGTATGGTGGATAATTTGAGGCGTTGGTGTGCCCAGGATGGTTTAACTTGTTAAGTATATCGTCAAAACCAATAAAAAATGGATCGTTTAATAGATCTGTGTTGAACCTACGAGTGTTCATAGTTTTCTCCTTATAAAGCGAGTATGTAAATTTACCGTCAGATGACCGGCGTTTATAGATGGAAACCCATTGGCGCTTCCATCTATATTTATATAATACTTTTATTTAAAATGTCAACCGTTAAATAAAAATTATTTTAGTCTTTTTTGGAAACAAAGGAATACATTTCCTTTGCCTTTTCCATTAACTCATCCATAGAATACATCTTATAAGATTCTTTGACTTCTTCTACAGTTTTATTTCCTTGCTCCATCATGTTCTCAGCGAACTGGATATTCATATGGTATTGTTGATCCATATATTCTTTAGCAAGTCCAAGCATATCAGCTCGAATTTCAAATGGGTTTTTATTAGTCATTTTAGTTCTCCTGTGTGTGTTTTGTATGTGTTATTAATTTACGTAGATCTAAGTATCTTGACCATCTTCTGCTACGTCATCGGACGGTAATTCTGTAATTTCTGTGATTGAATAAGCTAGCATTTTTTCTAATTGGCCGAGCGCAATATTTTCACCAGTTTCGACAACAGTAACGCCGTCTGTAATATTCACAACCATTACGTAAACTTCATCGCTTGATCCAGATCTAATTAATTCAATCCCGCTTGAAAGTATTAAACCCTTTTTATTTGACACATCGGGATGCGAATATAGTTTTAAAACACAGTCATCTGGTACGTCAAATACCAATCCTGTTGGTATCAGCATTCTTTGCTGCGGATATACTTGAACAGCTGTTTTACCTTTTATTGTTTTTGCTGGTGCGTAGGTTATCTTACCCAACGGGTTAATTAGACCTACTCTACTACTTGGCTCTATACAAGCCTTTACATCAAAAATCGCATCTTCATGTCTTGTAAAGGTTGGTTTGACTGCGTTCTTATTTTTTCGAAAAACTTTCATTGTATAATACTCCAGATTATTTCTTTTTGCCTATGTTGTACTTTGGTTCAAGTACCCAAGCATTTTTTTCTTTGTGAGATAATATTTTAATTTGGCTTATGAGTGCGATTGGATCTTCAGATTTAGCAGGATCTACAATTTCAAGCAATCCCCATTCTTCCAATAAATTAATAATAGTATTTCTTCTTGCACAATCTTCTTCTCCAAAAGAATTTTCTTTACCATCTAGTATAAAAAGTTCTTTAAAATGTACAATCGCGTACTTACCTTGTTTATGTAATATATGACAAGATTGATATAACTTTTTTTCTTTTTTTGACGCTATACCGATGCGCGTTAATGTTTCTTTAATTTTGAGAAAATTATCAGGATTAGGCAAGGTTAATTCAACGCCAACTCCTCTAAATAGATCTTTTTCCATAATGAGTTCACCTTTATTTTTATTATTATTGTGATGCCCAAATAGACTATCGTAATATTTATAACTAGCCGCCTTTCTCTAATTTCCCGTGTATAGTTTTTAAATCTTCCTTTGATAAAGCTTTTAGATACATTTTCGCAACTGTTCTATTTACAGAATATACTTCTTGTATTGCATCCAAATCGTCATTCTGTTCTGCCTTATGCCATTTGGAAAAGCGATTACGCGGTCTTAGCATTCCCAGATAATATCTATATTGCGCGTCTTCGAATAAGTGGTGACGCATATTCAATTCATTCGCGTGAAGAATAGTATCCTCGAAATACGAAAATCCGCGATTTACAATAAACGCGTTATACAGCTTTTCAGTTTGTGCTGGGTAGTCGGAATCTAAAATTAAATCTTTTTTGTTATGTGATACCGATTTGATAAAATCAAATGGGGTCAAATCCTTGGCCATAGGCTTTATCCTTTAAGTCTGCGAGTTCGTCAAAAGTTTTTGAACATTCACCACACATGGTTGCAGTGTGTACACCTTCGGCGGATGAATATTGAAGAGTAAAAGAATTTCCAGCTGATAAGGCTACTTTACAGAAAAAGCATTCCTTTTTTGCTCTCTTGAGAAAGTTCACTTATAGCTCGCTTCCATCATAACTTCAGTTAAAAATGCAATCATATTAATTTCTGCATCCGCAACAAAATGCGCTTTGTACATATAATCAGCAAGAGTTACGATAAATCCTGGTAAGCTTTTAAGTTCAACCTTAGCAGTTGCAGTATCATATATGTGCCGAAACATTTCAGTAGTATCTTGATCGCTATTATCAGCGCACCATTTACGCATTCCAGTAAAGTTTTTTTCCTTCAACATAACGAATAGCTGTTCAATTGATTCTTGTTTTAGGTTAGTAAAAATACCTTCATCAATACGACCTGAAGCTGCGTAAGTTTGAAGCTCGGTGAGCACACGCCTGAAATCTGGAAAATGCTTTTCAATTACTTTTGCTACAACAGCTTTATCGTAATCAACGTTTTCTTGCTCTAAAATAGAAAGAACGCGTTTATAGAATTGAGCTGCCATCTTTGGCCGATCGTTTTTTTCAATAGAAAAGTCTATTTCAGATAAACGAGAACGGAGCGGTTCGATAATACGATTTTTAAAATTGCACGTAAAAATAAATCCGCAATTCTTAGAATACTCTTCAATAAAATTACGAAGGGCGGGCTGGACGGTTGTCGCGTTTAGATAATCAGCCTCGTCAAGAATAACAAATTTACGTCCACCTGAAAAGGATACAGATGAAGCAAACGTAGAAATTTCATAACGAAGCGTATCAATACTTACGTTTAATGAACCGTTTTTTACGATGTAGTCGCATCCTAATTCGTTTAACATCGCCTTAGCAACAGTTGTTTTACCCATACCTGGTCCGCCAGTGAGTAGCAGATTTGGCATTGTATCATCAGATACAAATTTCTTAAATACGTCTTTTGTTTTCTGTGGAAGAATAGTATCTTCAATAGTTTGTGGTCTATATTTCTCAACATATAACACTTCATTTGGTTTACATTCTATCAACATATTTTACCTCAAAGAATTTCATAATGTAAAGTCAAGACAACTTAAAGAAATTGTCTTGACTATTTTATAATACACTGCTTTTACAAGTTTGTATATAGTTTATTTTGCTTATGTTTCATCTGCATTATTATCAGCTTCCTGTTTTGCGTAAGAGTCAAGCTTGTCTCGGATAGCGCCAACAGCTGACAGTTCGCTACCTTCAATCGCGCCACGTTTTACGCAAATATCAATAATAGCAACGGCATTACCGATATCCTGTGAAGTGATTTCGATTTTGTCTGACATTATTCGCCTTTCTGATAAGTAGATTTAGCGTCAATTCCAACATAATAAGATACGTCAGATCCTTTAAAGTATGATATGCCCTTTGCACAAAGTACTATTTCGTAATCTTGTGGAAGCAGTTTAAGGTTATCTGTTTTAACAATAATCGTAAACGTATCATCTGTTACGCCGATTTCTACACCATAAGCATCTGCGGTTGGGTTTTTGCTATCAATTGCTCGAAGAAAACATTTGCCATCTTCACCAACAAAGGCGATTTCTTCGAATTGTAAAACGCCCGCTGCTTTCAATACAGATTGGAAATCATCCCACACAACAGTTACTTTCACATCTTCAGAAGGAATAGACAATTCTTTTTCTGGAGGTGCGATAACCATCGATGCGTCAGCATAGACGTATTTTGTTTTTTTCTTACTACCTTCAGAGATAGTAAAATACCGATCATTAAATTGAATATCCGGATCTTGGTGTAGACTCAAGATTGAAAGGAATCTTGACAAGTCATAGATAACAGCATGATCTGGTATAGTATCTTCAATATTTGCAATTGCAATTAACGTCTTTTCTGGTGTAACAGTTTTAAGAACATTACCAGGTTTCATGATGACTGATTTATTAATCGCAGCAAAGCTTTTCAAAATAGTAAGGGTACGATCTGAAAATTTCATTATATAGTTTCTCCTAAGTTTTATTATTGATATATTTTAATATAACACATGTTTCAATAAATGTCAATCATAATTTATGCCCTAAATGCCTTTTTGGGTTTTTTCTTGTAGTTTTTTCGATTTGATAATTTTGAAGCAGTGGGAGTAACGCCAAGCGCGCTTACTGCGCCTAAAGATCCTTTGAATATAAAACTTCCTACGTGAGTCAGTTCCATCCATGGGCACATGTGAACTTTAAGCCCAATTTTTGTAGCGTTTCTACAAAAGAAATAATCTTCAGATAAGTATCTTCGTGAGTCTGGATCAATTTCACAATCAAAAAAGGCAGTGATTTCGTTAGTACCATCGAAGTTTGCCGTTCTTGCATGGTCAGGAATATATTTAAGTTCTGGGTATGCTTCTGCGTATTTTTCAAGTGTTTCTCTTGGAATTAACATAAACCCAGTTCCAGCTTCAGTTACTTCGACTGGTTCATTAATTTTAAACGACGTAACACCGGGTGCCATATTAAAAACATAATCACCGGCGTAATATTCTAAATCAAACGGGTTTTCATCACCCATTCCCATTTCAACCGCGGTTTTAACCTTTTCCCACGCAACAGTCTTTTTAGGATAAGGGCCAGTCATAATATCGTATTTTTCTGGTTGAAGTGTTTGAATTCCTAACATAGACAATACATCGTTTGCTTTAAACCCGATATCAGCATCAATAAACATTAAGTGTGTACACTCAGAACGAAGAAATTCATCTGCTACATAGTTTCTTGCTCGTTGAACTAAGCTTTCATTAAATAGGTAATAAAACTTAAGATCAATTCCGTACTTCGCACACAACGCTGAAAGATCGTTTGTTGATTTGCAAAACGATCCTGCGCATTGACCTCCATACATTGGAGCTCCAACAAATATTTTATAATTTTGTAGATGCTCTGTTGTAATTTTGATGTCCATAATATATTTCCTTTAAAGTAAATCTAGATCGTTTTCTGCGCGATGTATTTGTTGAAATCTAAGCACATCAGCAAGAATATCCCACGCGCTATTGTGTTTTTGAAATTTAGAATTCCAGATGCCTTCGTCAGTCATTGGAGCAAAAGCACCCTGTTTTGGGAAGTTCAGTTTTGCGTCTATATATGTGCGAGTATCACGAACTTTCCAATATTTAAGATATTCTTCTAAGTGTGACAGTTTCCCTTCAGCGCTAAAAATTCTTGAAAGAATAATAGGATCAAAAGTATTTGATCGGCTCCACCAAAAATCAATCTTTGGAGATTCAATTAAGAACTCATGAAAGCTTTTTACGAATTCTTTCACAGTCAAATCAGATTTTTTTGGAGAAATATTTGCACGTACAATTGGATCTTGTTCTTCCCAAAACTGTAAAGTGCTTTTATCAATTTCCCAATTATAGTTTTTAACCTGATCTACAATCGACAGCTTAAACTTTTTTGTATCTTTTATACTATCTAAACTATAAGGATTTTTAGAAAATCGATCCATGTTAAATACCATAACTGAACAATCTATAACAGCGCACTTTGACGCGTTTGTGCTCATAGTTTCAAAATCAATAATAAGATGATTGCTCATGCGTAAAACCCTTCTAATGACGTAGATCTTTCTACGTATGCCGCTTTCTGTTTATGATTATACTGTAAAATGTAGTCTGTGTCAACCATTTCTAACTCGTTTTGTAAATATTTTTTCACTTCACCAGCCATGTCAGCTGCTGTTTGTACAGGGACGTTTTGGCAGATATGATTAGCATTTTTAGGACTTGCGTCAACTAATTCGAAGTCGCTAGGCAACCCCATAATAGTCATAGCTTCTCTATACGTGATAAACCGATCTTCGTCTGGGTGAGTAAGCATAGTAGGGTAATGTCCAACAAAAGCACCAATGCGATCTTTAGGAATAGTAACACCACGACGCATAATGTTTCCACCGCTTTTTAGTTTTTCGTATTTATATTTGCATTTCTCTACGTGTTGTTCATATCCGTTTACTTGCATCCAATCGGCAACCTGCAAATAATTATATCCAGACTGTTCAATATAAGAATATACACATGCACCACGCGCTGAGGTTGGCCTAACTGCTGCGCAATGTTCTGCGTGTGTGCGGCCGCCATGGATTTCTTCGAGAATAAATTTATAAAAAGGATCGTCAGTCGGCTTTTTCTTGCTGATTGGTTCCATCTGAGAATTAGACTTAACGTTACGAATAAGTTCTTCAATGGGAACATGCGGTCTATTGAAGTAGCCAATCAAAGGTGTTTTTGTATTCTGCCAAAAGAAATAAAACGAACGTTCGCGAACCTGTGAACCACCATGTAATAGAGACTTGGTACGATAAACACTCATTGTATATCCGTTATCTTTACCTATTTGCTTAAGCTGATTACGTACTGTTGTACCAACTTTACCAGCAAAAGCTGGAGCATTTTCACCCCAATATACTTTTGGCCTATACTCGCCAAGGATGTACTCTGCAGTTTTTCCCAGCCATTGGTTGTTTTCATTATGATCTCCGTATCCTTGGCTCATCATAGATAAACCTGCGCATGGACATACCGACGATACTACGTCAGCTCTCTCGTTAACTGGTGGCAAATCGCCCTTATCTAGTACGTAATACGGAATTTTGTTATCATAATAATTTAAAATGTGGCTGTCGTTCGATGCAAAAGGCTCATATGACATAAAATGAATTGGAGGCGCACCGAACGCCTGATGTGAGCCAATAGTTTCGCCGCCGATTAACGGAACGATTGATGCGTGTGTGATATTCATTTTTAAGTTTCCATAGATGCGTTAGTTACTCTTTTTCTTAAATCTGTTGATGAAAAAGAGTGACGGCGTTTATTATAATGAATTGGGCAAAGGCCTTTACCTGTATGAGCTGTATTTTCGTATTCTTCGCCAACAATACGAATATGAGGTTGAATAGTTAGAATCATATCAACTATTTCTTGCTCTGTTGTAAAGGGAATTACTTCGTCAACGTATTTGCACCCAGCTAATTGGACATATCTTTCAAACGGAGTTTGGATTGGTTTATTTTTCTGATCTGGGCGGTCAACAGTTGGATCGGTCAACAGTCCGCAGATAAGATAATCACACAATGATTTAGCTTCTTGTAGCATAACAATATGACCAGCGTGAAGTAAATCAAACGCAGAACAGGTAAACCCGATACGCACTTCACTTGGCTCTTTGTTTAGCTCATCCGCAATTTTAGCAATGTTCACGAACATTTTTCACGCACTCCATAATATATTTTTTGTTGGGATGGTACTTATACACTCGTGTTATCTCAGCGACAACTAGTGACGAAAGCATATCTTTATTTATGAAATTAAACATAGAAAGATATTCAAAAGTAGGCACATAATAATCTTTGTGGTAATCGTTAATAATTAAACTTGCAATAAACTTAGCACAATCAATCGCAGTACATCCAAACACTCCACTAATAGGATCAATCATTGTTACACTCATATTAGTAAATAGCATGTTCTTGATGCCAAAATCACCATGTGCAAAGGTTTGTTTTAAATTATAGTCTTTAATTGCTTCAACATTAGATACAAGATGATCGCGACCAGATGCTTCAGCATGTACTCTAATGCGATTAACGTAGGATTGATACGATAGTTCTTGGAGTGGATCGATGTCCGCCATTGCTAATAAAGTTTCTTGAACTATTGCAAGACTCCTATGGAAATTTTCTTTAAAAAACGCTTTGTCGTTTTCAATATAGTCCATAGTAATAGTGTCACCAACAATTCTATGCAGAGCAGGAGTATTAATACCAATTGAACTTGCAAACCATTGACCTGTAGAATGTGCGTTTTCATCTTGTTTGTGGACTAACTTGCCATCGGTATAGATCTCGCCACCAGATAATCCGCCTTCAAGTGGGCGAATATCAACTTTCATAAAGTCTTCAGGTAAAATACCCTTATCATCAATATAGTAAGCTGCCAAGGGTTTGTCAAAGGATAAATCATGATATAACACATTGTTGTTTGCGAGCCATGTTTCCATATCTTTGCGATACTTAGTAGAAGCTGCTTCTCGTGTTTTGCAGGAAATAGATCCACGTGCTGTGAATATATCGATTTGCCATCCTTGGTTATATAGATTGTTAAGCTTATTAATCAGTGGCTCGTTGGGTGCGGCCTCGTTAAACTTGCGCCCTTTGTGCCACGCTAAGGTGTCATCAAAATCAACAACAATTCGTTTATAGTACATTAGAAAAAGCCTTCGAGTGACGCGAC
>Ga0114994_10000080_pt1 | contig 49947 bp, 63 predicted proteins | sample ArcticOcean_MG_C_9_FD_87043 | JGI IMG/M metagenome (GOLD analysis project Ga0114994, IMG submission 87043) | Marine microbial communities from western Arctic Ocean - ArcticOcean_MG_CB2_152 | ecosystem: Environmental > Aquatic > Marine > Oceanic | place: Arctic Ocean: Canada Basin | collected...
AACGACAAGTTTTAATCTCTGATAAACTCGACAAACTAGAAGAGGGACAAAAGTTTTTGATGAAAGAAATTATTAAATCCAATAGACAAACTTCAATTACGAAAGAGGTTTCGCAGGAATAAGGTAACATTATATTATGACAATTACTACTTATCTAGGAAATCCACTTCTTAAACGTGTTAATGTACCTCACGAATTTACAGAAGAAGAGATTATAGAATATGTAAAATGTAGAGATGACCCAATTTATTTCATTAAGAACCACATCCACATTGTTAATGTCGATAAGGGGTTAATGAAATTTGAGTTGTGGCCTTTTCAAGAAAAGTTAATACAGACTTTAGTTGATGAGCGTTTCTGTATCGTTAAATGTCCAAGACAGTCTGGTAAATCTCAGACTAGTTTGGCATTTATGTTGCATTACGTTCTATTCAATGACCAAAAAAGTGTCGCCATTCTAGCCAACAAAAGTGCAACGTCACGAGAGTTGTTGGGAAGATTACAGATGGCATATGAAAAACTTCCTATATTTCTACAGCAAGGCGTATCAGAATGGAACAAGGGTTCGATAGAACTTGAGAACGGTTCTAGAATTCTTGCTGGTTCAACATCTTCTTCCTCTATACGTGGATATTCATTCAACCTGATTTTCCTTGATGAGTTTGCATTCGTTCAACAGAATATGGCAGAAGATTTCTTCCGTTCTGTATATCCGACTATCTCTTCTGGTAATACATCAAAGGTCATTATCGTATCTACTCCAAACGGTATGAACCACTTCTATAAGATGTGGTCTGATGCAGTTGAGGATAATTCTAACTACCATCCATTTGAAATTAATTGGTGGGATGTTCCAGGTAGAGATGATGCTTGGAGAAAACAAACAGTTGAAAATACAAGCGAAGAGCAGTTTAGACAAGAGTTTGAGTGTGAATTCCTTGGCTCTGCTGGTACACTCATATCCGCAACGAAACTCCAACAACTAGCAGTGAAAAGTCCAATAATGACTATGCAAGAATTGGATGTATATGACGAAGGAGAGCAAGGCCGCAATTACTTTATGACAGTTGATGTTGCAGAGGGCAGAGGTCAAGACTATTCAACAATGAATATAATTGATATATCAGAACTTCCTTTTAAACAAGTTGCTAAATTTAGGTCAAACACCATATCACCTATGCTTTTGCCAACTGTTATTATGCAAGTTGCACAATCCTACAATGATGCCACAGTTCTTATAGAATCAAATGGTCCTGGTGCCGAAGTTTGTAACATACTCCATTATGATTTAGAATACGAAAATACAATCAACGAATCTGGAATTACCGCTAAATTCGGCATAAAAATGTCTAAAAGAGTTAAGGCGATTGGTTGCTCTAATCTCAAAGACCTTATTGAGAATGATAAGATACTTATTAACGATTTAGAAACCATTTCAGAATTAGCACAATTTATTACTAAAGGAACATCTTGGGCTGCCGAAGGCGGAGGAACAGATGACCTTGTTATGGGGCTTGTGATGTTTGCTTGGTATGCCACTCAGCCAAATTTCAAAGAATTGAACGATATTGATTTGAGAATTAGCCTTATGGCTGGGAAAATTAAGCAGATAGAAGATGACCTAACCCCGTTTGGATTTATTGACGATGGAATTGACGATAAGGAAGGCAGTTATGTCAGAGAAGGCTCAGAGATATGGCAGTTACAATAAAGGAATACTAAGTGAAGTCTAGATATTGTGTCAAATGTGAAGCAATGTTCAAATATGACTGTTCTTGTCCTAATAACCTAAGAATGGCGGTAATTAAGAAAGAATTTGAGAAAATGCGTGATAGTAAAATAAAAATGGCACAGGAAGCCCTTAGAACCCTTTCCGTAAAGACTCAAATTTTATAAATATGAGTAATGGTTGAATAGACTCTTTGGAAGAATCGCAAGATAACTCAATAACGGTACTACATTCGGGTTCACACAGCCATAAAGTGAACAATTTAATTTAAATATAGGAGAAAAACGATGGGATTTCAATTAAGCCCAGGCGTTCAGACAAAAGAAATAGATTTGTCAACGTCTATACCCGCAGTTGCTACCTCTCTAGGTGCTACCGTAGGTCGTTTTACTTGGGGGCCGGCTTTCGAGCCATACTTGTGCACCTCAGAAGCCGACCTTGTAGCAGTTTTTGGGCAACCAACTAACGATACATACCCTGCGTTTCTTTCTTCTGCCGCCTTCTTGAAGTACACAAATAGTCTTCAAGTAGTACGAGTGGTTGACTCTGGAGCAATGAACGCCGCTCCAAGTGGCAACGTAACTCAAATAACTGGTGCAGAAGATTTTGATACGCAATACGACTCAGGTACTTTGACAGAGGGCTTTTATGCTCGATATCCTGGTACTTACGGAAATGGTATTTCTGTAGAAACTCATAGTGGCGATGCTACTTGGGATGCTTGGCAATACCAAGGCGCTTTTGATGTAGCACCTGATGCCTCTAACAACGAAATTGCAATTGCAGTTGTTGTTGGAAATGTCGCCGTAGAAACTTACCTTGTCGGAATGACTCAAGGCACCAAGAATTCAGATGGTGGCAATATTTGGGCAGAAGACAAAGTTAACAAAATGTCCAAACTTATTTGGGTAGTTACAGATAACGTCACTAATGGTCCTGGTCCTGTATCAGTTTCATTCACTGGTGGTATTGCAGTTTCGGCTGGAGTTCCTGCTCATTGTGACGATATGGGTGCTGATGACCAAGCAACTTGCGAAGGCAATGGTAATGCTTGGGTTGTGGCTGTTGATGCTGGAACAGTTGGTGCTAACGAGTATATGCAAGGTTGGAACAAGTTCCAAAATGCAGATGAAATCAATGTTAGTCTATTGTTTGCTGGTGGAGTCTCTAACGAGTCCGAAGCCACTGTATCAATAGTATCTAAGTATATGATTGAAACTGTTGCAGAATACAGAAAAGATTGTATTGCTGTTGTATCCCCACCAAAATCAACTGTAGTTAATGTTGGTGGAGCCACTAACGCTGTTAACAATGTTATCGCTTGGAGAAAAGACGTTTCTTTTAACTCTGCATCTTCATACGGTACTCTTGATGGCAACTTTAAGTACGTTTATGACGTATATTCTGACACTTATCGCTGGATTGGATTCAGTGGTGATATCGCAGGACTTTGTGGTCATACAGACGCAGTTCGTGATGCTTGGTGGTCACCTGGTGGACTAAATCGTGGACAGATTAAGGGTGTTGTAAAACTCGCTTATCAGCCTTCTTTAGCACACAGAGACCAGTTGTATATGCTTCCTAATGGAATCAATCCAATTGTTTCTTTCCCTGGACAAGGTACTGTTCTTTGGGGAGACCGCACTCTACTAACTAAGCCATCTGCATTTGATAGAATCAATGTACGTAGATTGTTTATTATTTTAGAAAAAGCAATTTCCATATCTGCAAAATACTTCTTGTTCGAGTTCAACAACGAATTCACCCGCAAGAACTTCTTGAATATGGTTAATCCATATCTAGCTGGTATTCAAGCCAGACAAGGAATGTATGATTTTTATGTGCAGTGTGATGCTGATAATAACACAGGCGAAGTCATCGATGCTAACCAGTTCGTGGCTAGTATTTTCATTAAACCATCCAAATCAATCAACTTTATCACGCTTAACTTCGTAGCAACGAAGACCGGTGTTGATTTTGCTGAAGTGATTGGCCAAGTATAAGGGGAGATAAAAATGGCTTTCGCAATTACAGACTTCGCTAATCAATACACTGGCGATTACGCACGACCAAACCTCTTTGAGGTTGAAATCGGCGAATTAAGCAACGCAAAAATGCTCATTAAAACGGCAACTCTACCAGCATCTACTGTTGGGGCGATTGAAGTTCCTTACCAAAATAGGAAACTCAAACTTCCTGGTGACAGAACATTCGCTGATTGGAGTGTCACTATAATGAACGATGAGACTTATGCACTACGAAAACTGCTTTTAAGTTGGCAGAAAGACATTACTGGTTTTACCAGTTTTTCTTCTGCTATAGCCGCTAATAGTACGCATAAAGAACTTGTAGTTCGTCCTTACAATCGTGATGGAACGGCATCTTCTGGCATAATCAAGTTATATGGTTGGCCTTCAGATATCGGAACTATCGATTTGTCCTGGGACACTGCTGATGCAGTTCAAGAATACACTGTAACATTCAGTATTTCTTGGGATGACGGTGGTACACCAGTATCAGTCGTAGTATAACGTCTTGATAAGTAAACCTGTTAGTGAGTATAAATAGTTGTATGAATGCTTACTTAACAAGAAATGTGATATAATATGGAACTATTTGGTTATAAGATAGAGAAGAGAATTGGCTCATCTGTGGTCGACAAAGGAACAAAATCCTTTGTCGCACCAAACCTAGACGATGGTTCTACCGTAATCGATGGCGGAGGCGTAAATGCCTTCGCTATCAATTTCGATGCCGCATTTCAGACACAACAAGAACTTATTGGTAAATATCGCACGACTGCAAGACATCCCGAAGCGGAATCTGCAATCGATGATATTGTCAATGAGGCCATTGTATTGGACCCATTTAAAGACCCAATACATATCCATCTTGATAAATTGGACAACATTAATGTTCCCGATAATATCAAGAAAATGATTGGGGATGAGTTTGATACTATTTCTAGGAAACTAGACTTTAATCAATCTGGCCCTGATATTTTTAGGAGATGGTACGAAGATGGTGCTATACATTATCATATCATATTTGATAACGATAATATTAAGAAGGGCATCAAAGAGTTAAGATACATCGATTCTACTAATATCAAGAGAATTAAGGAAGTCCTTAAGGAAAAAGATAAATCAGGAGTCGAAGTAGTTACGGGCGTAGAAGAATATTGGTTATATTCTAAAGAGACTAGAGGTATGTCTCAAACCCTTAAAGTTGCTCTAGAGGCAGTCGCAATGGCTGATTCTGGATTGTATGATAAAGAAAAAGAGGTAACTCTTTCATATCTACACAAAGCAATGAAACCAATAAATCAACTTCGTATGCTAGAAGATGCGATGGTGATTTACCGAATTACAAGAGCACCTGAAAGACGGGTGTTCTATATTGATGTTGGCAACCTGCCTAAGACTAAAGCAGAACAATATCTACGAAACATTATGAACAAGTTTAAGAACAAAATGGTTTATGATGCTTCTACTGGTACTGTAGCAGATGGCAAAGATACAATGTCAATGATGGAAGATTTTTGGCTACCTCGTAAAGAGGGTGGTCGAGGAACAGAAGTACAAACCTTGCCTGGTGGACAAAATCTAGGCGATATGGATGATGTAATATACTTCCAAAAGAAAGTTTATCAAGCACTCCACGTGCCTGCATCAAGAATGGAATCTGACACTGGTTGGAGTATGTCTCGTTCTGGTGAAATTACCAGAGATGAGATTAAGTTTACTAAATATGTAACAAAACTTAGAAAAAGTTTCTCTGATTTGTTGTATTCTCTACTTAGAACCCAATTGCTTTCTAAAGGTATTATTGATAAAGCAGAATGGAATGAGTATAAAGAGAATATCAGTTTCATATTTGAAGACGATGGATATTTTTCTGAACTCAAGAAAATTGAAATGATGAAAACACGAGTCGAAATGGTCGACACTATTAGTAGTGGAGAAATGATTGGTCGTTATTATTCAGTTGAATGGGTAAGAAAGAATGTTCTAATGCACACAGACGATGATATTGAAGCACTAGACAAACAGATGGCAGATGAGAAAGCCGCTAACTCGAAAGATGAAGATGGCAAATCAGATGACCTATATTAGGAGATTACTATGAACGAAAATTTAGATAAATTGGTACAATTAGCACAAAACAAGAAGGCTACTGCATTTAAGGCACTCCTACACGGAGAGATTAATACTCGCCTCGCTTCTAAAATGGCTGATATCAAAACCAAACTTTCTACGACTATGTTTAGTAAGAATGTGGTTGAGGAAGACGTTAAACTTAAAGAAGGTGAACTTCCACCTGCTCTGAAAGCCGCAATTGCTAAGAAAAAAGGCAAGAAGGTTGAAGATGACGATGAGGACAAGGACACTAAAGACGAGGGTACTCTACCACCCGCTCTTCAAAAAGCAATCGATGCCAAGAAAGGCAAAAAGAAAGACGATGAAGATGACGATGAAGTAGAAGAAAATATTGCCAACTTTGGTAAAAAGAAAGCAAAGCCTTTTAAAAAGGATTAAATAAATGTCAAATTTACAAGACAGGATAGTTTCATTTTTAGACGGTCCGTTTAAAGAACTGACTGAAGGGAAGAAACCCCCTACGATTAAAAAATTGTCTAAGGATATGAAGAATTTTGTCAATAAAAAGAAAAAAGGCAAATATCAATCAGAAGCCTCTGGTGACAAAGAAGCGTACCAGAAATTTTTCGCTACTGTACTAGCAAAGTACAAAGTTAAGTCCGCTGAGGAATTATCCGATGCAGACAAGAAAAAGTTCTATGATGAGGTTGATGCTGGATGGGAAGGCGATAATGAGTCTGATTAAATTTAGCGAGTATAGTTCACAGATTTCGGAAGCGATGGCTGTGGACGTAGCGGAACAAGATGAAACTGTCATTATAGAATGGACAGAAGAAAATTGGAACGCTTTAACCGTAACAGAGAGAGCAGAATTAGAAGCAGAGGCCGTCAACGGATGGGCTATGTGGCAAATTGGTGGTCTATCAGAAGTAAACGGTTCTCCTAATATTGAATTAGAAATATTTGAAGCAGAAGATTTTTTAGCCAGTCTTGTAGAAGATTGTGGCGAATGTGGGAAAGAGCCTTGCGTATGCGAAGATGTAAGCGAAGCAAAACCACCTTCACTTAAAAAGTTACCTCCACATCTCGCAAAGTTTTTCGATAAAGACGGCAACTTGACTAGAGCGGCCGCAGAGAGACTTGCAAAGGGCAAAGTTAAATTTAACATTAAAGATGTTACACCTAAGGGTTATGGACCATCTGAAGATATTCAAGAAGCAAAGAAAGTAATGTCAAAGAAAGGCGATTACGCATTTGGCAAAGACACTAGTAAAGATATTTCTTTTGTTACATATAAAGGCAAAGTAATATCTCAAGGCGCTTTCGATAGTGGCTCAGACGGTTGGTGGATGAATATCACTGGCAAGAAAGGCCAAGAATTTTTTGATAAACCATCTGATGTCATTTCTTATTTCACTAAGAAGAAGATTACAGAAGATGTAACAGTAGAGTTCATTGAAGAAGAATTAAAATTTGTGGATGACATTGGTGAATCAATTGTCACAGTTGAGGCTTACAAAGCACGAAACACGATGCAACGTAGGGCTACACAGAAGAAGAAAGACCAGAATAAGTTCAAAGACAGAGCAGTCAAAATGAAGGCTAAGATTGAACGTAAAAAGGGCGGCAATAAAGTTAAGCGTATCAAGATGCGAAAGAAGTGGGTACGTATAAACAAGGGCAAAATCAAAAATGCACACAAAGTTTTTGGTGGCAAAGTGAAATCTAAGTTCACTAAATAATAGTAAGGGGAGAGTAATGAGACTAATATCAGAAATTACAGAATCAGTAAAATACATTACTGAAGCCAATGGGAAAGAACTCTATATTGAGGGTGTATTCCTACAGGCAGACCTGAAAAATAGGAACGGTCGTTTGTATCCCGGTGCTATTATGGAAAAAGAAGTCAAAAGATACACAACAGAATATATCGACAAGAAACGTGCGTTTGGAGAATTGGGGCATCCTGAGGGACCAACAATCAACCTAGACCGAGTATCTCATATGATTACCCAACTAAGACAGGAAGGTAACAACTATATTGGCAAAGCCAAAATCACAGATACTCCACACGGAAATATTGTCAAAAGTTTGATTAAAGAGGGGGCTCAACTTGGTGTTTCATCAAGAGGAATGGGCACGCTTAAAGCAAACAAAAAAGGAATTCAGGAAGTACAAGGTGATTTTTACCTTGCTACTGCCGCGGATATTGTAGCAGACCCTTCAGCACCTGACGCCTTCGTTAATGGCATTATGGAAGGTAAAGAATGGATTTGGAACAATGGTGTTATTGCTGAGAGACAAATAGCAGAATACCAAGATATCGTCAGAAGAGCGTCCGGGAAGCGATTAACTTCGCTCGAAGCGACTGTATTTGAAGATTTCATAAGCAAGTTGTAGGAATCGTAGTGATTTTTGCGATGGTTAGAGTAATTAGTTTTATAAATAATAATAATTAGATTAGAAACTAATTTTAATTTATCAATTGGATTAGGAGAACCCTGATGAAGTTAAAAACAGAAACTGGCGAGATGTTGGTTTTGGATGAAGAGCAGAAAGTCTGGAAAGGCCAGTCTGTCGATTCCGATACTTCTATTACAGTGTCTGAGGCTGATGAACTTTTAGAAAAGGGGGACCTGGAAATGGTTGCTGAAGATTCTGAAATTTCTGAGGCTGATTCTCTTGAAGAAGCCGAAGCACCAAAGGCCACACCTTTGAAAAAGAAGAAAAAGAAAGTAGAAGGTAGTGGAGAAGTTGAAGTTCTAGAAGACCAGGACGAAGACGAAGACGAAGACGGTGATGACGCGGACGAAGATGAAGACGATGATGTAGAAGAAAACAAAAACGCTAAATCAATAAAGAAAGAAGCATTTGAAGTTGAAGTAGATATTGCCGAAGATGTGAAAGCATTGTTTGACGGTCAAGACCTTACTGAAGATTTCAAGGCTCGTACTACTCTAGTATTTGAGACTGCCGTTAAAGCGAAAGTCAAGGAAAATTTGCAACTTATCGAAGATAAGATGGCAGCCGACCTTGAAGTTCAAATTGCGTCCCAGTTGACTGATATCACTGAGAAACTGGATGGTTATCTAGACTATATGGTTACTGAGTGGCTTGAAGAGAACGAGCAGTCCGTTGAACACGGATTGAAAAACGAAATCTTAGAAGGTTTTGTTAGTGGAATGCAGAAGTTGTTTGCAGAAAATTACATTGAAATCCCTAATGAGAAATACAATGTAGTGGACGAACAAGCAAAGGAAATTGAAGCCCTAAAGGAAAGTTTGGATGCAGAGACAAATAAAAATGTCGAAGCGAAAACTCAACTGGCTGAAGCGTCCGCTGAAAAGATTTTCAGAGAAGTAACGGTTGACTTGACTGAGACACAAAAAGCAAAGATGAATAGTCTTGCTGAAGGTGTTGAGTTCGATGATGCGGTATCATATGCTGAAAAACTGAATACTTTGAAAGAAACTTATTTTCCTTCAGAGGCAGAGAAAGAAGAAGTAATTGCAGAAGAGGGCACCAAGAACGGTTCCTCGGATGGAGTGATGACTGATGCAATGAAGAAGGTTATGGCTTCCCTTTCACAATCTAGAGAAACGAGCATCTTAGGTGCTTAATCACATTTATATTTAATAGGAGAACATTCAATGTTTTTAACTGAAGAAATTAAAGATAAGTGGCAGCCTGTAATGGAACATTCTGAATTGCCAAAAATTCAAGATGCGACAAAACGTGCAATTACACTTCGTCTTTTAGAAAACCAAGAAAAGGCTTTGCAAGAAGCCAACGTAACTGGCGCTAACGTAGACAACTGGGACCCAATCCTAATTAGTCTTGTTAGACGTACAATGCCTCAACTAATGGCTTATGACACAATTGGCGTTCAGCCAATGAGTGGTCCTACTGGACTTGTCTTTGCTATGAAATCTCATTATACTGGTGAAGCAAGTACTGGTGCTGAAGCACTTACTACTGCCGCTGGTGCACCTGATGTAGACTTCTCTGGTAACCCAGATGGTGGCGGAGCGGGAGTTCCTACTAACAACTACGCAACTGCTGACGGCGAGGCTCTAGGTGGCTTTGTTTCTGGTGGCGGCGCATTTAAAGAAATGTCTTTCTCAATCGAGAAGTCTAGCGTTACTGCTAACACTCGTGCATTGAAAGCCAAATATTCTTTGGAACTTGCTCAAGACCTTAAGGCTATCCACGGCTTGGACGCTGAGACTGAATTGTCAAATATTCTTTCTGCTGAAATCCTTGCTGAAATTAACCGTGAAGTTATTGCTAAAATCCAGTCACAGGCTACTGCCGGTGCTACTTCTGGTACAACTACTGCTGGAACATTCGATGTTGCAGACGCAGTTGATAACCGTGGTGCCCGTTGGGGTGGTGAGCGTTATAAATCACTATTGATTCAAATCAATCGTGAAGCAAACCTTATCGCTAAAAACACTGGACGTGGTGCAGGTAACTGGTTGCTAGTATCTCCAGATGTTGCATCTGCTCTTGATATGGTTGCCGGACTTGCTACTCCTTCAATGGATGTAGAAAATGGCAATGCACCTGATACTGCAAACTCTGTGTTTGCTGGTATGTTGGGAAGTAAGTACAAAGTATTTATTGACCAGTTTGCCGCTTCAGATAGTGTTACTGTAGGCTATAAAGGCGCTAATATGTATGACGCAGGACTCTTTTACTGCCCATATGTTCCTCTTCAGTTGATGAAATCAATTGGCGAAGAAGACTTCCAGCCACGTTTAGGGTTCAAGACTCGTTACGGTCTTACACACAATCCTTTCGCAACTGGTGCCGCTGGCGCTAACCCTTACTTCAGGTCGTTCTCTGTAACTAACCTGTAAGTAAAGTATTTTGTCTTTACCGGCTTGCGCCATTCGTTAAGAGTTTCGCTACCTTAGGGCAAAAAGTCATTAAAACGGCATCTTGAGAAATCAAGGTGCCGTTTTTCTTTTTATACAGGAGTTATAAATAGTAGTATGACAGATAAACAAAGAGTTGCTCCGCAAAAAATCAACCTAGCGAAGAGTACGAACTATAGGTTAAATATGTCCATTCTTCCTGGAACTCAGTTCTGGTTGACCACTTGTAATCTACCGACTATGAGTGTTAACGAAGTACCGATTGCAAATCCTATGCACGGTTATGTTTATAGGCCAGGCAGTACCATATCAAATGCTCCTATGACTGTGACCTTTCTGGTCGATGAAGATTACCAGAACTATATGGAAATCCTCGGATTGATGAACCGAGCGGCTGGAGCAAAAAATGATGCAAGGTACAAACCAGGCGAAGCCACAGGCCATAACGGAAGTATTCATATCCTTTCAAATAACAAGAATGTGAGTGAAACAGTGTTCACTTTCCATAACTTGTTCCCTACCATTCTAGGAGAACTTCAGATGACTAATGAATCATCCGAGCCACTCCTAACAGATTTGACTCTCCAGTACGACTTTATGGAGATGGAATCAGGTAAAGCCCTTTAAAATAATTGAAGAAAACACTTGACTTTCCGATTTAGATGGTGTATAATGACTTAAAATAACTCTCATAATTGAGGGGTTGACATTTGGTGAGGAATCTTATATAATGAACACTATGAAAATAGAAGAACTTGAAGCATCGGTAGATAAGGACGTATACATAGATGAGACTATCCTAGCCAGGGAGTCTCTGGCTACTCCCACTAAACACAACAAATATCTAAAAATCTTGTTGCGGGAGAGGCTCAAACTCAAAAAATTACGAAGTGAACTATATAGAGTAAGTCACGGTAGAACCAACTATTATAACGGTTCTGACCCAGACCCTTTTGAATATGTTCTGAAAGACCGTGAGGTTAAAGAATATGTGAGAGTTGACCCGGCTGTAGTTTCGGCTGAAGATAAGGTCACTCTACAAGAAGAGATAGTGAAGTATTTGGAAGAGGTCTGTAAAATGTTCTCTACCAGAGGTTTTGCTATTAAAAATGCTATTGATTTTATGAAGTTTACACAGGGTGAGTTTTGACCGATATTATTGTACATAAGAAGGACGATGTTTATATTAACATCGAATGTGAGGCTGGCTTAGCCCACGACCTTTCTGATTATTTTACATTCCAGGTTCCAGGCTATAAATTTATGCCAGCCTACCGAAGCAGGGCGTGGGATGGGAAAATTCGTCTATTTAACGCATTTGGTGGGGAGTTGTACTATGGCCTACTCCCATATGTGGTTGAGTTTGCGTCTAGAAATAATTTAACAATACAGACCCTACCTCTCGAAAGAACCTCTACTCCCGAAGAGACAGCGACATTCTTCAAGAAATTAAATCCTCAAGTAGGTGGTTCTCCAATCGAACCATATGATTATCAGATGGAAGCACTCCATCACGGACTCAATCAAAAACGAGCATTAATGTTATCTCCCACCAGCAGTGGTAAATCTCTGATGATTTATGGACTGGTGAACTGGTATATGAATACAGTTGAAAAGAAGATTTTGATTATTGTTCCGACTACAACACTGGTTGAACAGTTATACAAAGATTTTGATGACTACTCCAACGGTTCTGGATGTGACTACTCTAATGACAACACACATAGAATATATGCAGGCAAAGACAAAGAGACAGATAGAAAGATAGTTATAACCACTTGGCAGTCTATCTACAAGTTAAAGAAAGATTGGTTCAAACAATTTGATGTTGTAATTGGAGATGAAGCCCATAATTTTAAGGCCAAGTCTCTTACATCTATTCTAACAAAAATGGTAAATTGTGAGTTCAGATTCGGATTTACTGGTACCTTAGATGGCACACAGACACACAAATTGGTTCTTGAAGGATTATTTGGGCAAGTACATAAAGTCACAACGACTAAAGCATTGATGGACTCAGATACTATTGCAAAGTTACATATCGAAGCAGTAACCTTGGGATATACTGATGAAGAGAAGAAAGCAGTAAAACTTATGGCATATAAGGAAGAGATTGATTTCCTTATTAACCATACCAAACGCAATAAGTTTATATGTGATTTAGCCCTATCTAGGGACAAAAACACATTAATTCTATTTCAATATGTAGAAAAACACGGTAAGAAACTGTATGAGTATCTTACTAAAAAGGACCCGGACCGTCCAGTGTTTTTTGTCAGTGGTTCCGTAGAAACCGAGGTCAGGGAGGAAATTCGTGAAATTACAGAACTATCTACTAATGCTATTATTGTGGCCAGTTATGGTACTTTTAGTACTGGTATCAACATTCGCAATTTGCATAACGTCATTTTTGGTCATCCTGCTAAGTCTCGTATTAGAAATTTACAGTCAGTCGGCCGAGTTTTACGTAAAGCAGAAGGCAAAGATAAAGCAACTCTTTTCGACATAAGTGACGACCTATCGTGGAAGAAACATAAGAACTTCTCCCTACGTCATTTCTTTGAGAGAGTTAAGATATACAACACAGAAAAGTTTGATTACAAATTAAGGAGTATTAAATTATGACAGCAGGACAGAGCCTTGCGACAAAATCTAGGTGGGGTCGTCCTTCAAAATTCTTCCCCGTAGTTGTAGATGACTTCTTTGACGATGCACACGCTATTATGGAATATGGTAAATCATTAGAAAAAGATGATTTGGGTGGCGACAAACCAGGAATGAGGTCAAAACAATTATGGGAGATAAATCCTGAATTGCACAATGACATTCTAAAGAGAGTTTTAAGCATTTATTTTGATTTAGATTATATAGACGTTTCCTGGAGCCTAAGTGAGATGTCCTTCCATAGGAATCCTCGCTCTGGTGATATTAAAGAAGAAGATGGAAACAAAGGATTTATACACCAAGATGCTATACTCGAAAGAAAGAGGCAGAATGGAGTTGATAACGAAGTTGCTGGATTGATATATCTTACACCAGATATCCACAAAGATAGCGGTACATCATTATGGAATTTGAAACCAGGTTCAATCATTTCGGCATCTGGAGAAGTTGGTGTAAACGAGCATAATGCAAAATTTACAGAGAAATTAAGATTTCAAAATCACTTTAATCGATTGATAGCGTATGATGCCAGTGAATGGCACGCCGCGAATAGTTATTGGAGTGATGGGGAAGATAGACTAACATTAGCATTTTTCATAGGTGGAATAGAAACTAGTAGTTGGCCACTTGACAGGATTAAAAAAAGGAGTATTAAATTATGAGTTATGAAAGTGAATTGAAGGAAGAAAAGTTCAAAACATATAAAGCAACGGTTCATCTAAAACACACAGGAACCGAGTTGATTGCCGATGTTATCGGTATACGAGAAAAGGAAGGGGTAATCACTGTCCAGAATCCTTGTGTTCTCCAGTCAATACCAGATGGTCAAGGTTCTTCAAGTTTGAGTTTGGTTCCATTTCTTATGACAGTCCAAGATGATACTATCCATATCGGAATGAGTGATATACTCTTTATTGCGGAAACACGCACCGAAATCGCTGACCAGCACACATCTATGTTCAGCGCCATCATCCAACCTGCTGGTGGCAAATTTATTCTATAAAAGGTGAAATTAGGGGTTGACACAGCGATTTCCTTGTGTTATACTGTTCCTAATATTAGAAGTGAAAACACATTTGGACATATAACCGCTTAGGGTTAAAACTAAGACTATCTACCTGAAACGTGAAACTCAGGTTTAGTAGCCATTTGGTGAAGTGAGCAGACTATAATACTCGACATAAACTCCTACTGTAGTTGAGGTCTGTAAGTTGATTCCCCGTCCAAGGGATAAATACTTGAAAGAAATCCGGCTCGGGACACACCATATATTGGTATAGTCCACTAGAGATGAGTGAATTGACACTCAGCGGGCACCAGGACAAAGGAAGATAATTGTTTTTTTCCTCTCGTAACCTGGCTCTATAGCGGAGCCATATCTAAAATAGGATATCTAATGTTAATCCATCTTATTAATGCCTTTAAAGTAGAAACTGGCGAGAGGACGAAGTCCTTGAGCCAATCTGTGATGAGCGAAGCGAAGAGCAGATAAGTTGATACCATTGAATATGACTGAATATAGCGATTCAAGTGTATATTATGTTCCAGAGGGCTGGGTCTACGTTTATAACCAGTTACAATGTCTTTCGCCCTCCGGGCTCAAGTGGCTCGTTTCACTCGCCATTTTACGTCATATAAGTAATACGTAACAAAAGAACACTTAAAAACTTATTTTGAAATAAGTAACAAAAAGGGTTGACATTAACCCGAAGACCTGTTATAATAGTTTTATATAATTGAATAAGGAGTAATAAAGTGGCAAAACGAGACTATGCTTATCAAGAGGCAAAACCACCTGTCGATAAGGATAATACTAAGCACTATATTAACAATAAAGAATTCTTGAAGGCTCTTATTGAGTATCAGGCTGATATTGTTCAATGTGAGAAAGATGGGAAAAAGAAGCCATATGTCACTGAATATATTGCTATGTGTTTCCTTCAAATCGCACAGAGATTATCCTATCGACCTAACTTTATAAATTACACTTATAAAGATGATATGGTATCTGATGGTTTGGAGAACTGTCTGGCTTATATGCACAATTTTAATCCAGATAAAAGCACAAATCCATTCGCTTATTTTACACAGATAATCTACTACGCATTCCTAAGACGTATCCAGAAAGAAAAGAAACAACAGTACGTGAAGTATAAGTATTTCGACCAGAGAGCCGGTTTTGAGCAAATGGATGAACTACAGCAACACGACAAGGAGTCCTTTGATTTCATTCATACTCAAGGTGCAGTAGACTTCCATTCTCATATCAAAGAGTTTATTGATGATATGGAACGGAAAGAGGCTGAAAAGAAATCTAAGCGTGAAGCGAAGAAAGCCGAGAAAGAAGAAGCCATTGCAGTGAAAGAAAATAAACATAATCTAGAATTCTTTATGCAATGAAAGTAGCCATTATCACAGATACCCATTTCGGTGCAAGGTCCGATAGTCAAGCGTTCTCAGATTACTTTTATAGATTCTGGTCTGGAACCTTTTTCCCATATCTAGAAAAACATAATATCGATACCGTTATTCACTCTGGTGATTTAATGGACAGACGGAAGTACGTCAATTATGATACTCTAGCGAGAATGAGAAAAGAGTTTCTACAGCCAATGATTAACTCTAAAATAACAATGCACTGTATTGTTGGCAACCACGATACCTATTATAAGAATACTTCTGCTACTAATTCTATTGAGCAATTATTCGCTATTGATGGTATTCCAAATAATGATACTTTTCACACTCCAGTCATTGGCTATGAAGAAGCCTCTGAACTTACATTACCAGATGGTTATAAGTTAGATTTGATTCCTTGGATTAATGATGGGAACGAAGAGCGTATTTTAGATTTTATTAAGAAGTCTAAGAATCCAGTCGCCTTTGGTCACTTTGATTTATCTGGGTTTGAGATGATGAAAGGAGTTAAATCAGTTTATCATTCGAGGTCGCCAGACTTCCTTGATAAATATGATACAGTTTATAGTGGACATTTTCACACTAAGTCTGATAATGGCCACGTTTATTATCTCGGTAATACATACGAGATTACTTGGGCAGATTATAATGACCCTCGAGGATTCCATATATTTGATACGGAAACACTTGAATGTGAGTTTATCTTAAACCCAAATAAAATGCACTCGAAGATTATATATGATGACAAGCCAATTGATACCGATTCATATACTAATCAGATAGTCAAGGTAATTGTTGATAAGAAGGATGACATTGAATTATTTAATAGAGTTTGTGAAGAACTTGAAAAGAAATGTGAAGTCCTTAGTATCATTGAAGACCACGGATTGTTGTCCTCTGACCAAATTGAATTTGAATCTGAAGACACGATAACTACCTTGGAAAAATACGTGGACAATCTAAGCATAGATAATAGTAAAGAAGTTAAGAAAATCTTACACGAAATCTATGTGGAAGCACTTTCAATTTAATAATGGAGACTAATAATATGTTTTATGAACTTAAAGAATGGTTGCAGTGTCGCTTAGAAGAACGCACTACAATTGATGGTGCATTGCTAGTAGCGTTTGGTTTAGTGATGTTAATTTTGCCAATGGACTTGTTTGCCTATGCGGCAATTATCTATGGCATCTGGACTATGTGGAAGAGCGAATAATCAACTTGAACTTAGAAGAAGTAAGAAAGGGACTCTTGGGAAAAACCAAAGTCCAACTTGAGGCGGACCGAATATATGAAACCCGGTGGGTTTGGTATCATTCGCTCTTAGCCTTTGAAATTTTCCTTACTAATGTTATAATGATTGCAATATACTTTAAAATCTAATGGAGAGTTATATGAAGAAGTTTCAAAATAACGAAATAAAATACCCGCCAAAAGACCGTAAACAAAATCCATATAAGGATATTAATGCTTGGGTCTCGGAATCTAAAGCAAAGACAGTCTTTGAGGCTGCCCGAACTGTAATGAAAAAAGATTCAGAAACCGCTTGACATTTAGAAACGCCTGTGAGATAATAGTCCTTATATGATAATTTTCAAAAACGTAAAATACAAAAATTTCCTGTCAACTGGTAATAAGTTCTCGGAAATTAAAATCGATGATACTCGCACTACCCTAATGATAGGGACCAATGGTGCGGGTAAGTCCACATTTATGGATGCAATATCATTCGGTCTATTTGGTAAACCTTTCCGCCGAGTCAAAATCGGTCAACTAGTCAATTCTATAAATCAAAAGAATATGATGGTTGAACTTGAATTTGATGTCGGTGGAAAGGAATATCTAATTAAGCGTGGTCTCAAACCAGCAAAATTTGAGATATATGTTAATGGTAAAATGTCAGACCAAATGGCATCGGCTCGTGATAGTCAGGATTTCTTGGAAAGATATGTTCTGAGAATGAATGAGAAATCCTTTAGGCAGATTGTTGTTCTTGGTAGTGGTTCATTCATACCATTTATGAGATTAGCCGCTGGAGATAGACGTTCTATTATAGAGGAACTTCTTGATATTCAAATTTTCTCTGTTATGAATGACCTAGTTAAGGGTCGAGTAACAGATAATAAATTGTCCATTCAAGATGCAAATCACAAGATAGAATTGCTTGAGCAAAGTATTAGGTTACAGGAAAGCCATCTAAAATCCCTACAGGAATCTGATGCAGTTAGTATCAAAGCAAAGCAGGATGAGTTAGAAAAATGTGCTGGTCAAATTAAAGTTATCAATGAAGATATTGCTACTTTAAAGGGAACAGTTACCGACTATACTGCAACTCAAAAGAAGCGGACTAAACTGAAAGAATTTAGGGAGAAATTTTCTAGCAAGAAAAATCACATTTCTAGTCAACTGAAACTGGTTAAAGAAAATTCTGAATGCCCAGAATGTACTCAGCCAATATCTGATGGACACAAACATAAAGTTTCCACAGAATTGGGTGATAAATCGTTTGAACTAGATGAAGCAATTGACGATATATCCAAAGAGTTGACCACAGTAGTATCTCGTATTAGTGATATTGAGGATGTGTTGACTAAAATTGCAGATAAAAATAGTTCTATCACTGGCATTAATGAGTATGTTGGAAAAATTCAAAGTGAAGTGTCCAACCTAATGACAGAAAGTGTCCAACCTAGTGACCAACCTAACGAAATCACTTCAAGTAAAAATGAATTGGATGCCAAACGAACTGAAAAATATAGCCTTCAGGAAACGAAGCATCACTTAAATACCACTCAGGAATTATTGAAAGATAATGGTATCAAAACCGTAATCATTCGTAATTACCTTCCCCTAATAAATCAACTAATCAATAAGTACCTTTCGGCACTTAATTTCAATATAGCCTTCTCTTTAGATGAGGGATTTAATGAAACAATTAAGAGCCGTGGCAGAGATGCTTTTCAGTATGGTAGTTTCTCCGAAGGGGAAAAACTGCGTATTGACCTAGCACTACTTTTCTGCTGGCGAGAGGTAGCAAAGTTGAAATCCTCAGTCGCTACAAATCTCCTCATTCTTGACGAGATATTTGATAGCAGTCTGGATTCCACCGGCATAGAAGATTTCCTAGGAATTCTCAATGCCTTAGACGATAATACCAACGCATTTGTCATATCCCACAAGGGTGACCAGATTCTGGACAAGTTCGGCCGAGTAATATCCGTTGAAAAGGTGAAAAACTTCTCAAATATAGTGACAAATTAGTCACACTTTCACCTTTTTTCAAACTATTTTCACTTATTGAGTAAAATCAATGACTTAGAGTGCAAAATAAATGGTCTTTTTACTTGACATATGCCATAACAAAGCGTATAATATGTATATAAGATTGAGAAAGAGGGAGAAGTTATGAATATGAATCAGTCAGAAACTAAAGTGAATATCGAGTCTAAAAATGCTCTAGCCCGCTTAATGGCTACTGAGAACCTTCAGATTGAGCATAGTAAAGTCCCAACAGCGTCTTTTGATGTTAAAAATCGTGTATTGCGATTACCTCTCTGGAAAGATATGGATTCTAATATGTATGAGGGTTTGATTGGCCACGAAGTTGGCCACGCTCTATATACATCTTATGAAGATTGGGGCGATTTTGTAGAGAATTACCCAGACCTTAAAGACTATGCGAATATCATTGAAGATGCCCGCATAGAAAAGAAAATGAAGACCAAATATCCAGGGATGAAAAAGACATTCTTTCAAATGTATGATACCCTGGCAACACGAGATTTCTTCGGTACCCAAGGACGTGATATTGAATCTTACGGCTTTGCTGACCGATTAAACATCTTCTTTAAATTGGGTGTAAGGGCTGAAGTTCCTTTCTCTGATGAAGAAATTCTATTTCGTAACCGAGTTGCGGCTGCCGAGACATTTGAAGATGTTGCGGCCCTTGCCAAAGAACTTGGTGAGATGGGTAAGAAAGAAGCCTCAGAAACAAATCACGAGGATATTGATTATGTTCTAAGTGATGAAGAGGAAGATGAGGATGACGATTTTGAAACAATCGAAGTCAACGTCACCGCTTCTAAAAAATCAGATGAAGAAAAAGAAGAGTCTGAAGAAAAAGAAACTGGGCTTTCAGCCAAGTCTTCGGAGCCTGAAGAAGCCGATGAAGATGAAGATGAAGATGACGATGAGAAAGGCGAAGAAACTCCTTCTGATGCCAACGGAACTCCTAATGAAGAGAGTTTCCAAGATGATATCCCACCAAAGCCTGAAACCCAAGCCGCTTTCGATGAAGCAATGGAACAGATGAATGATGATTTTGCCGCTGAGCCGATTTATCTAGACCTTCCAACTGTGAATTATAAAAATTCAGTTTCACCTTGGAAAACTACTTTTGAGCAATTAAACACTCATTGGGCTGACCCATCTAATTTCGCTAATTATTACGAGCCTGAAGTTCAAGCCAAAGCGAAAAAAGAAAATGAGCAACTTTTCCGAGTGTGGAAAAAAGACACCCTTCAAGTTGTTAACTATATGGTTAAAGAATTTGAAATGAAACAAGCCGCGACTGCTTACCGCAGAACTGCAACGGCTCGTTCTGGTGTTCTTGATATGAACAAACTCCACAAATACAAAACTGATGAAGATATTTTCAAACGTGTTACTTCGGTTCAAGATGGCCGAAATCACGCTCTGATGATTTTTGTTGATTGGTCGGGGTCAATGTCTGGGAAGATGCAAGCCACAATGAAACAGACTTTAACGCTTGTGATGTTTGCCAAGAAAGTCGGAATTCCTTTTCGAGTTTATTCATTCTCAAATTCAAATCAATTGTGTTCAAGTCTTGGACAAGATAATACCCCATTCTATTCAAAAAGCCAGAATTCTCAAGCCCACCTTGCTATGGATATGTTAGCAATGAATGAGTATTTCAATGAGAAAATGTCGGCAAAAGATTTCAATAAGCAAGTTCAGAATATGTTCTTCCTTGGAAAATCTCTAGATTATAACGGTTTGAATGTTCCGATGTATCACTCAATGAGTTCTACTCCTTTGAATGAATGTATCCTAGCCTCTTACGATATGATTAAAGATTTCAAAAAAGAGACTGGGAAAGAAAAGGTTAATGCGATATTTTTGACTGATGGCGGTGCTGACGGTAATACAACTTATTATTCTGATGCCCAGTCTGAAGAGCGATATATCGGATATTCTTCAAGCCAACGCTTAGTCCTTCGTGACCCAAAAACAAAACAGTTAATGATGAATACGGGAACTCGCCACGGTTTAACTGAGGCACTTTTGAAGAACCTTGCATATCGATGCCAGATTAACGTGATTGGATTTCATATCACTGACCGCAGAACGATTAACCAAACCATTCAATGGGGATTGGGTTATGAAGAGGGAGCGAAAATGAAATCCTTCGTGAATAAGAATGGTTACGCTCCATTCAAAGAAGCCGGGTACAACACCTACTTCTTAATCAACGATAAAGCAATGGATAAAGAAAACGAATTTGATGAGCCTGAACGTAACACCGACGGTTCGGTTGCAAAGGGTAAACTTCGCACCCAATTCAAGAAATTCACCTCGGCTCGAAAAGTTAATAAAATGATGCTGAATGAATTTGTTGCTCTGGTTGCCTAATGAAAGGAAATAATATGATTGTTAAATCTCTAGTTTTAATCGCCGCGTTTATGTCTATAACAGCGGCTGGATATCACGCCCTAAGTCTTCCAGACGTCCAGGTGAGTTATGCGAGTAATGAGTGTGTGGAAGTTATCAACTACTCCAACACTGCCTACGACTGCGAGAATATGCCTACCAAGTACAACCACGTGTGGGTTAAATAGTGACATATATGTCACGAAATCGACTATTATGGAAGTATTTTTACTTATTGTTTAAAAACAGATACTTACAGAAGAAAAAAAGTGAAGAAAGTTCTTGACTTGTCCAGTGGCTGTGCTATAATAAGCCTATAATGAGAAAAAAGTTCAAAAACCAACAGAAAGAGACAAATATGACAAATGTAGCAAAATCAGAAAATTACTTCGTAATCGTGGACAAAGAAGACGGTTCCACAGACCGATGGGAAATGCTTACGAAGGACCAAGCGAATTATGTGTATGCCGAGCAAGTTGAAATTTACGGTATGCCAGCGACCACTACTGGCCAGTTGGAGGGTTAAGAAGTGAGTCTATTTGAGGAATTAGACTTTATTTTGAAAATAAATGAAAAAAAAGTGAAAAAAGGGTTGACAAAGCCTGAAAATACTGTATAATAGTATATGTTGAGTGAGATTAAAAGAGTTTAAATTATGAGGAAATTAAATATGAAAAAGCAAAGAGTTAGTGTTAATGAGTTCGGTGCCGCCAGCCAAGAGTTGTTAGGTACCTTAGATATCACCAAAAGTCAAATGAAGATGATTAGTGATAATTATTGTGTTACCATCCCGTCGGCCATTTCAGCGCCGATATCTCTGATTCCCGGTCAGAAAGTCCTTCATCGGATTGCCGTGACAGAATCAGTTCCAGCCCCAATTCGCAAAGTTGCGATATCTCGCACGATGGCGAAACCCACGTTTAATACACCACCTGCTACCGAGCAAATGCCTTTAGCAACAGCACCAAATCCAGTCGCTACGGCTTCTCGGACTGCCGCTGTCGAACTTGATAGTTCTATCTCGTTCATCCCTAAAGTTGACAATTCATTTGTTCCTTGGGGTAACATTGGTGATATTAAACGAATACTGAAAAGTCGATTGTTCTTCCCCGTATATTTGACGGGTATGAGCGGTAACGGTAAAACATTCGGAATTGAACAGACCTGTGCTATGCTTGGTCGTGAAATGATTAGAGTGAACTTTACCGCTGAAACCGATGAAGACGATTTGTTCGGTGGGTTTCGCCTCGTGAATGGCGAGACAGTGTTTCAATACGGTCCAGTTGTAGAGGCTATGAAACGTGGTGCAGTGTTGCTTCTAGATGAAGTTGACCTTGGCTCTCACAAGATTATGGCTCTCCAGTCTGTCCTGGAAGGAAAGGGTTATTTCATTAAGAAACGTGCCGAGTGGGTTGAACCCATTGACGGTTTCACCATCATTGCTACTGCTAATACAAAAGGCAAAGGCTCAGATGATGGACGTTTCATCGGAACCAATGTTCTTAATGAAGCCTTCCTTGACCGTTTCTCTGTGACGATGTATCAGCCTTACCCTTCAGAGTCGATTGAGAAAAAGATTTTGATTAAGGCCGCTGAAGGATTCGGAATTGAATCAGAAGCCCTTGGGAAGTTTATCCCGAACCTTACAATGTGGGGCGATATAATCAGAAAGACTTTTGAAGAGGGTGGGGTTGATGAAATTGTTTCGACCCGTCGATTAGTCGATATATTGAAATCGTTCTCAATCTTTCAAGACCGTGGTAAGTCCATACGAATGGCTATTGAGCGTTTTGACGATGAGACCCGTGAATCCTTTATGTCTCTTTATGAGAAAATAGATGCCGGGGTCGGGAACGAGAATTACGCCAAAGAGGGCAATGAAGATTTGGATGAAATGACATCCGACAACGAATATGCCTAACTCGCATATGCTGAGGGTTTAAACTCCCCTCATTCAACACCCCTCCCGGACACTTCCTCTTTGTTCGGGAGGGACCTTATTAAACAATGTTAGCGGAGAAAAGAAAGATGGCTAAAGAAACAAAAATTAACATTTCCGATGATGAAGGCCTCTTTGTCTCTGGTGATGTTCGGGAAGATTACACATATAAAATGTCTGAGCCGACCGTAACATTTTCGACAGAAAATGGTGATGTAATGCAAGCGGCTAGCGGATATGCTATGTCGGATTCTGAATTTAATTATACCATTACAGGACAAAATGAATTGTCAGAAAGTAATAGTTATCAAACATCATTTGATTTTGAACCAAAAATCACAATGAACGGAGAAACATTCTCCGCACCTAAACCGGGAGACGATGGGTTGTTTATTGAACCAGTTGCCTCTAAGTTTAACGAAGATGTACAGCCTGAGTTTGCTTGGCGATACGGTGAGGGCTCTGTCCTTGCTGACCTGACTGCTCATATGAAAAGTACATATACAAGTCATTATACCGAGGATGATAGCCAGGTGCAAACCCTAGACGTTTTCGCCCATCGTGGTTCCCTAGGTTCCACAGCAATCGATAACGCTATTAAATATCTGATGCGATATGGTAAAAAAGAAGGTAAGAATGAGAAAGACCTCATTAAGGCTATGCACTATTTAGTGGTAGCCACAGCATATGAACGGAAAGTAAAAAAGACTTGACATTAGATGCAATACCTGTTATAATGGTTTTATTAAATACAATATAGGAGTTTATATTATGAAATTAAGTGATGCAACCCTTGAGGTACTGAAGAATTTCGCCTCAATCAATCAGTCAATTCTCTTCACTGAAGGAAATGAACTGAATACGGTATCGGTGCAGAAGAACCTTTTGGGTTCAGCCACTGTTGCCGAGACTTTTAAATCTAGTAATGGTGAAGATTTTGCCATCTATGACCTGAACGAATTTCTATCTACGGTATCGTTATTCGATAATCCAGAGATTGAATTTGGTGAAGGTTCGGCGACCATTTCTGATGAACGGGCGAACACAAAATATTGGTTTGCCGATAAAGAGATTATCGTTTATCCTACCTCGAAGATTGAGATGCCAGATGCTGAAGTAAAATTCACTCTCACGGCAGCCTGTCTAGATAAATTGCAACGAGCAACTGGCACTCTTGCTGTACCCGACTTGGTTATTCGCCGAGGTACTGATGACCCATCGAAGTTGATTGCTGAAGTTATGGATAAACGTAGTGATACTTCAAATACGTTTTCGGTTGAAGTTGGTACCTACGAAGGTACTGGACAATTCAAATTCTTCTTCCTTACTGAACGTATGAAAATGTTACCTGGAGATTATGATGTCCAGATTTCATCTAAGAAGATTTCTAAGTTGACCACAAAAGATGGTAAACTAACTTACTGGATTGCCTTAGAGCAGGATTCTACATATGAATAAAGGAGACTTTCTCTGGGTGGAGAAATACAGACCCGCCACCATAGATGAGTGTATCCTTCCACAATCGCTGAAGGATACTTTCGGTGAATTTCTGAAAAATGGAGATATGACTAATCTCCTTTTAAGCGGTTCAGCGGGCACGGGTAAAACTACCGTAGCCAAAGCCCTTTGTGCTGAATTGGGTTATACCACATTAGTAATTAATGGTTCTCTAGATAGAAATATTGATACGTTACGTAATGATATATCAACTTTCGCCTCTACTGTATCCTTTGATGGTGGTAAGAAATGTGTTATTCTTGATGAAGCGGATTATCTAAATCCACAATCATTTCAGCCAGCACTCAGAGGCTTTATAGAGCATTTTTCTAAGAATGTGAGGTTCATCTTAACTTGTAATTTTAAAGACAAGATTATTGAGCCTATTCATTCTAGGACTACCTATATAGACTTTAGAACCAATGCTTCCGATAAGCCAGTTCTGATGGGCTCGTTTATGAATCGAATCATAAATATTCTTGATGAAGAGGGTATTAGAATTGATTCAAAACCTGCCATCGCAGAATTAGTTAAACGACATTTTCCAGATATGCGAAGAACCTTAAACGAACTCCAAAGATATGCCGCTAGTGGTACTATCGATAAGGGCATCCTTGTCCGAGGCGGAGAAGTTAAAGTCGATGAACTTATGGGGTTTTTGAAGGCCAAAGATTTCGGAAAAGTTCGTCAATGGGTTGTTGATAATATTGATATTGACCCAGTACATATTTATCGCCAGATTTATGATAATATGCACAAACATCTAAATCCTCAAAGTGTGCCTCAAGTGGTATTACTTATTGCGGACTATCAATATAAACAAGCATTCGTTCAGGATGCTGAAATTAACTTAGTCGCTTTCTTAACAGAAGTGATGGTGGAGGTAGAATGGAAATCGTAGAAAGTTCAAAGAAAATCGACAAGTGGATGGACGATAGAGGTATTAGTGATAATGGTACAGCATTAGGACAAGCGATTAAAACCCTAGAGGAGACAACTGAACTCCTTGATGCCATCAACCACAACAATATGCCTGAGATTAAAGATGCAATTGGCGACATTTATGTAACTATCCGAGGAGTTTGTCGGGTACTAGATTTATCGATGGATGAATGCGTTTTTATGGCGTATAATCAAATTAAAGATAGAACTGGTCACCTCACCTCCGAAGGTGTTTTTGTAAAGGACGAATAGATATGGCTTCATTTAAAGTAGTTTCTGAAAAAGCGGCAAGAAAGATTATTGCCACCAAAAAGCCTGTTGTGTTTATGCACACCAAATCCTCTTGTCCAGTATGTGATGTATTTATCCCAGAGGTAATGTTACCTCTTTCCAAAGACGAAAGGTATAAGGATATACAGTTTCTCCAAATTACTGAGAACTTAATGTTTCCAGTAGGCTCACATCCTGTTACATATTTCTTTAGAGAAGGTGTATGTACTCAGCATCCTGCAGGAGCCGCACCAATGGCCACAGTGAGGAATCTTCTTGATACAATGTATCTAGGGAAAGTTGCTCCTTTACTTGATATAAAGACCTCGTAATGGCTGACCTATTCAAGGAAATCTTACCAGATATCAATCACGGTCATAAAAACCTGATACGAACTGGCGATATGGATGAAGCCGAGTTCGGTAAACACTCGTTTATTATCAACCGAGCCTTGAGTATGAGCGTAGATACCGTATTATACGCAAATGAGATGAATCAACAGTACAACCTAGCCCCTTTACTCCAGTATGATTATTTTATAAATAGTCTCAGAAGGAAGAAGCGATATGCTAAGTGGGCGAAAGCCTCTGGCACACCTGCCAATCTGGAACTTGTAAAGACATATTATAATTATAATGAACAAAGGGCAAGAGAAGTCTTGGACATTCTCTCCGACAAGCAACTCGAGGAAATCGCTCAGAAGTTGTCAAAAGGCGGTACTAATAATGAACCAGCAACAAGGAAGAACCAATGAAGAACTGGTAGAGTGGAAACCCTCTGATATGGTGAAGGTCACCTTCAAAGAGGATGACGATTTTTTAAAGATTAAAGAAACTTTAACCCGAATGGGTGTCGCTTCAAACAGAGAAAAAATACTTTATCAATCTACTCATATTCTTCATAAACAAGGACAGTATTATATTGTCCACTTTAAAGAATTATTTGCCCTTGATGGCAAACCAACAAATCTCACTACAGTTGATGTTGAAAGAAGAAATTCAATTATCAGTTTGCTTCAAGAATGGAAATTATTGTCAGTAGTAGATGATGCACAATTACAACCAATGGGCAATGTTGGACAATTTAAGATTATAGCGTTTAAAGAGAAACCCAATTGGGAATTGGTTCCCAAATACAATATCGGCGTGAAATATTAACAAAGGATGGAGTTTATATAATGAGTGACAAATTTAAAGGGATATGGTCAATTCCACATAATGATATATTGAAATGTGTAATGGACGGTCCTGATAATTTCCTGAGATATGAAACAACTGACCAGGACGATGAGAACTTTTATTATAACTTCATTAAAAATGCCGACCCAAGATTTCGAGCAGAAATAGATGATATCTATTTTGCCAAAGATTTCCATTATAAATTCGCTGGACAGAATAGGCGATATGGAGATGTTATGGGTAAGAATGCTTCTGACCTCCAGATAGATAATATATTTAAGATTCAGGAAGAATTCGGAATCTCTGCCTCTTTGACAATTAATCAAGAAACCCATCCTGTTGAAATCATAACAAACCCAGATATTAGAAAACAATTTGTTGATTTTATTGGTGAGTTTTATGACCGCGGCTTGAGAATTTGTACCATTAGTAATATACACTTGATGGGAACTGGAATTCTACAGAAGGCTTTTCCAGAAATGAACTGGAAAAATACTGTTAATCATATTGTAGGTAATCCACAACAAATGGTTGACCTACACGCCCTTGGTTACAATTACATTCAACTTGATAGACAACTCAATAGGAATATGTCACAACTTAGGCGTATGTCTAGAGTGGCTAAAGAGCGTGGAATTAAAACATATCTCTTAGCCTCTGAAGGTTGTATGCCTTTCTGTCCATTCAAAGAAGAACACGACATAGTACAGCCGTGGATTGGCTCGAATCAAGGCGGAAGTTATTTTGGTACTCTATCACAAATCTCTTGTAACAAGTGGAGATTTCCTGAAAGATGGGGTCAACCACCACGTGTTGGAACATCTTGTGTGTGGGATACCAATGAACGATTTGACAAGTATAATGAGTTAGTTGATGTTTTCAAATTTAGTGGCCGACTAGTAAAGGCACTTCAAGGTATGGTCACAGAATCAAAAGCGGTTTGGTCATATGTTGATAAGAAAGACGATGTAATTTTTATCGCAAAATGTTTTGAAGATGTGTATAATAATGGCCAAGGATTTTTGAGCAACTGGGACGGATTAGGTTATGTCACCATAGACCCATCTATGGAAAAAGATTATGTCTTAGGTAATCCAGGTGTCGGGGAAAGATGCTTGAAATATTTCGAGGGAATGGAACATCCTTACAAAACCGAAGCAGGCCTTAAAATGTGTAAAGCCCTGCCTAATTGTAAAAACCAATGTTATGATTGTCATTTGTGTGAAGATGCTTACGGATATGACCATTTCGACTCATTAGCACAAGTCAATAGAACGAAGGACTCTGATTATACTAGAGATGGCCTTACTCATAATATTTCAGTAATCAATAATAGAATTGACGCGGCATCTAACGCATAAATATAGTATATAACGGAGAAAAAGATGGCTGACTTAGAAACACAAGACGGTACAGTAGAAGAAGCGAGTTTTGATTGGGGATTTTCCTTTTCAGACACCGATGCGGATTCAACAACTGCCGATGTAGTACAACAAACTACAACTCAAGTCGCGGCAGACTTGGGACCAATTGTCGCAAAACTTGATGCGATTATTGCCCTAATCCCTACAGAGGGAATTAGTGGTGAAACTACAGATTTGTCTGGTCTAGATAATAAATTGGACAGAATTTTAGCACTTGAAACAGTAGACGCTCTAACCGCTGGCGATATGCCAGACCTTTCGCCACTAATGGCTAAAATGGATAAAATGTTAGCGAAGGATACTGTAGTCAATGCACCTGAAGTGAATGTAGATTTATCTTCAATTACCGATAAACTAGAAACACTTGAAGTATCCGTGAATGAAGTCCGGGATTTGGATTTTGATAAAGACGGAACCGTGGATTTTGGAGATATCAATAATAACCTAGCCGACCTACTATCACGGCAAGAAGCCGCCGAAACCGAGTTGGAAAAGAAAAAGGTTGAATTTGAAGAATTCAAATTGAAAAAGTTAAAAGCAATCGAATCATTAATTATTCCATTGTTAAAGAATTTGAAAAGTAATCCTACTAAGGCATACATTCACTGGCCAAATCGTGGTGGTGTAATTGATGCTCAGATACAGAAGATACTTTCAATAACCCGATAGACCAAGGTTTTTATAATGTTTGAATACAATGCGAAGGTAGTACGGGTGATTGACGGGGATACCGTTGACGCTTATGTAGATTTAGGATTTAAAGTAGGGATTGATGTAAGGGTTCGGCTGAGTGGAATTGATACTCCCGAATCTCGCACCAGAGATTTAACCGAAAAGCGATACGGCCTAGGTGCTAAACACCGAATGATTGAATTGCTAGAAGGCAACGATTACAGATTTGTATTAAAATCTCACGGCGTCGGAAAGTTCGGAAGATGTTTGGGCGATATGTTTATTCCAGTAGAAGAAGTTGTTGAAGGTATTACAAGTCGAAGCATTAATAATATTTTGATGGGAGAAGGTCACGCAGTACCATATACTGGTGGTTCAAAATCCGATGTAAAGAAAGCACTATTAGAGGCTAGAGTTCGGTCAAAAGAATATGTAGAAAAACACATAAAACCACTTGACTAGTCCAATAGATTATGTTATAATGTTTGTAATTGAAGTGAATTTTAGGGAAATATATTATGAAAGATACCGTTGTACTGGATATCGAAACTCTTGGTAGTGTCAATAATTCAGTAATTTTATCAGTAGGGATGGTCGCAGTCGATTCCGACAAAGACTATGAGTTCAAAGACCTAATCAAAAATGGTTATTATGCTAAACTTGATGTTAAAGGCCAGGTAGATTCTGGTCGAAAAATCCATCAAGACACACTTGATTGGTGGTCCCAACAAGGTAAAGAAGCACAACATATTCTTAAACCCAAGCCTGATGATATGCCCTGGCAAAATCTCAGACAGGATATGATAACCTGGCTAGAAGCCCAAGGTATCAATATTTCCAAAGCAAAATACTATGCTCGAGGTTCCCACTTCGACTTTGCTATCCTCCACGACCTATTCCGAATTACAGGTAATGCAAGTTCTGATGAACTTCCTTGGAAATTCTGGAATCTTCACGACTCAAAAACTGTAGTATTAACTCTGCTTGGTAAAGATGCCTGGCAAATGGGAGTAGAGCCTGAAGGCTTTATCCATCACGATTGCCTGCACGATGCGGCCAGAGAATATCTGTTGATGGAAACTGCCGTTTATCAATTTCAATCAACTTTAGGAGACAAAGAGTGAGAGATGTTCCTGTAGAAGAAATGGAAGAACCGAGGGCGTATAATATTTCCTTGTGTTTTGATTGGCACGATTTTGATTCCTGTATGACCTTTGAAATAGTAGTAGATGGCTCCATAGGCAATAAAGTAGAAATGGTTAAAGATTTAATTGATGCCTGGGGAGGAATTGTTGAAATGGAAGATGATGGTACAATAGTAAATTTGAGAGAATTTAAAAAAGCATACGTCACCGAATCTGAGGGGGGTTGGGAAAAAGCAGACCCAACTAAGAAGCCTAAGATGAGGTTGGTTCATTGAGTCAACTTTCAGACTTTATAAAAATTCGTGATGATGTAGTTCCAGAACATATCTGTCGAAAAGCGATTGAGTTATTTGAGGCAGATTGGCCATATCACGAAGCATCTAAGGTAGGTGCTGATGAGGCAGAACAAAACCAACTTGAACGAGCAACCATACAACAAAACCTTATAGACGGTAAGGCTCTTCAACACGAAGAATTTTATAAGTCAGTTGGCACAAAAGATTTATCTGGACGCCACGCTATTGAAATGAATTGTTCCCAGAGAATTGCAACTTCTCCTGATTGGGAAAATCTCCTTAAATATATGAACCATAATGCCGTCCAACAATATCTGAGATATAAATCAGAAATGGTTGAGGCTGGATATGCTCCATATATGTTTCCTAGAAAATTTCGTCTAGAGTCCTGGAGGATGCACCGCTATGACGTTGGAGAACATTTCTTCAAAGACCATATCGACAGTATAGATGCTAAGTCATCAAAGAGATACCTGGCATTTTTGTATTATCCTAACACAGTTACCGAAGGCGGAGAAACTTCATTTGCCTATAATCTAAAAGGTATTGAGTGTCATCCTAGGCAAGGTAGATTGTTAATCTCTCCAACTTGGATGGGGTTCCCTCACGAAGGGAAAACTCCAATAAGCAATACCAAATATCTCCTTAAAACATATTTTCATTTTCCAGAGATAGATGACTAATGTACTCTTTAGCATACATTAAACGTAAATATATGCCATAATGTATCATAGAGGTTACATTATACGTTATAATGTATACTCCACTATACATTGTATATAATAGGAAACAAATATGAGATTTCGTTTAGAGCCATATTTATTCAGATGTGAAAGTTGCACAAGAAATTGGCAATTGATGGACACACAATCTAATCTTAGTTATTGGTGTCCATATTGTGGTGCAGAGCAAAAGCCTGTTGGAATGTTCGGACAAGAATTATTCAATCAAGAACCACCAGCACCGATTAAAGAAATCACACCTAAATTTACTCAGAGAGTCAAAGAGCCTGAGGTGCAGAAAAGTGTAGAAATAGAAGAAAATGACACGCAAAAAAATGTTGTGAGTAATTTAGATGATAATTTACTCATAGAAGAACCTCCCAAACGACCACCTGGACTATTGACCAAAAAAGCAGATAAGCGACTCGAAGCGGAAGATATGATGACTGCCAAGATGTGTTCCGGCGGCGGATGGTGGAATCCAGTCACGAAGGCCTGTATGGGCGAAGGAAATGGTCATAATTTAGGTGGTGATGCGTGGTACGATAAAGAAAAGGGTTGACATTGGTGTGAAACTATAGTATAATACTTACATAATGAATTGAGGGAATTGAATGAGATTTTATACATATGTCGGCACATTGGGAAACAAAGTCCTAGTTCGAGGTGTTAATACTGAGACAGGAAATGATTTCATTAGGCGTGAAGAATTCCAACCGACTCTATTTGTAGAAGGTAAAAAGGGAGACTCTAAGCATCGAACTCTTGATGATAAAGTCGTTTACAAAATATCTCCAGGGAATATCAAAGAATCCCGAGACTTCATAAAACAGTATCAAGGTGTTGATGGATTTAATATCCACGGCAACGATAACTGGGCATTACAATATACCTGTAAAGAATGGCCGAATGATGTTCAATTCGATTCTACCAAACTTCGGGTATGGAATTTCGATATTGAGGTTGAGTCCGAAAACGGATTCCCTTATCCAGAAAGAGCAGATTCGATTGTTAACGCAATCACAGTTTATGATTCAATTGATGACACATATTATACTTGGGGTCTCGGTGAGTGGGTAAACGCCCGAACTGATATCAAAGTAGTATATAAACAAATGGAATCTGAGGAAGCACTTCTCCAGTCTTTCATTTGTCATTGGGAATCTTCCCCACCACACATTTTGACTGGTTGGAATATTGAGGGTTTTGATATCCCTTATATCGTTAATCGTATTTCAAAATTATTTGGTCAGAAAGAATCCAAACGCCTCTCTCCATTTGGTTGGATTAGAGAGCGACAAATAAAGGGGATGTATGGTAAAGAGAGCATTGCATATGATTTATATGGCGTGGCAACGATGGATTATCTCCAACTCTATAAGAAATTTACGTATGCGAATCAGGAATCTTTCCGATTAGACCATATTGCTTTTGTTGAATTGGGTGAACGTAAACTTTCTTATGAAGAGGAGGGTTCCCTATTTACCCTTGCTCGAAAAAATCATCAAAAGTTCATTGACTATAATATAAAAGATGTTGAGTTAGTCAAGCGGATTGATGAGAAACAGAAGTTGATTGAATTGGGAATCACGATGGCATATGATGCCAAGATTAATTTCCAAGATGTATTCGGTACTGTTAAGATGTGGGATGCCATCATCTATGACCATCTCAAGAAAGAAAATATCGTATGTCCTATGAAACCTCAGAACTCTAAAAGTGAGAGATTTGAAGGTGCATATGTCAAAGAACCACTTACTGGGTTTCACGATTGGGTAGTATCATTCGATTTGAATTCTCTGTACCCACATTTAATAATGCAATACAATATCTCACCAGAAACTCTTGTTGGTCATAAGTCTGATGTGAATGTTAACTCGCTCCTAGCGGAAGAGTGTGACCTTTCTGAATTGAAAGACCGTAATTTGACTGTAGCACCTAATGGTTCTCTCTATCGAAGAGATAAGCGTGGTTTTCTACCTATCTTAATGGAGAAGATTTACAATGACCGAACCGTTTATAAAAAGCGAATGCTTGATGCTCAACAGCGAAAAGAGAATGGCGAAGATACTGGTAATGAAATATCGAAGTATAACAATATCCAAATGGCTAAAAAGATTCAGTTGAATTCTGCCTATGGTGCTGTTGGTAATCAGTATTTTAGATATTTTGATTTGAGAAATGCTGAAGCAATTACAATGGGTGGTCAGTTAGCAATCCGATGGATTGAACGTCACCTGAATGATTATCTGAACAAATATTTAGAAACAGATAATTATGATTATGTGGTTGCTATTGATACTGATTCGGTCTATTTAAGATTAGGTACATTTGTTGATAAATTTATTCCAGGCGATGATAAGAATAAGATTTGTGATGTTATCGACAAGGCAACAAAAGAAGCCTTCGAGCCATTCATTACCCAGTCATATCAGAAATTAGCAGATTATGTAAATGCCTTTGAGCAGAAGATGTTTATGGGCAGAGAAGTAATTGCTGATAAGGCAGTCTGGACAGCCAAGAAACGATACGCATTGAATGTTTATGATAACGAAGGTGTTAGATACGCAAAGCCTAAAATGAAGGTTATGGGTATGGAGATTGTTAAATCTTCTACACCATCGAATGTACGTGGTAAACTGAAAGAAGCAGTTAACTTAGTTCTGACAGGTACCGAAGTACAATTACAAGACCTCGTGCATAAATATAAGAAAGAGTTTGCAACTTTACCAATCTCTGAGATATCTTTTCCTAGAGGATTGAGTGATTATACTAAGTATGAACACGCAACAAAATCAGTGCCAATTCACGCCAGGGCAGCCAAAGTTTATAATGCCTTGCTGAAGAAACACGATATTAAGAATGCTGAGAAGATTGGTGACGGCTCAAAATTAAAGTTTGTGTATTTAAAAACGCCTAACCCGTACGGGTCTAATGCGATTGCCTTTCTAACTGGCATCCCACCTGAATTCGGAGTTGATAGATGGGTGGATTATGATATACAATTTGAAAAAGCGTTCCTCTCTCCTCTTGAGGGTGTACTCCAGCCAATCGGTTGGGATTGGGAAGAGAAAAGTACGCTTGAATCATTTTTTGGATAGGGAATAGATATGGCTAAAATAAATTTAGATGATGTAAAGAATGCCAGTGTTGGTAAAAACTTTGAAGAATTCACAAGAAATTTTCAAGAGAATATTGCTAACCTTGGCGTCCGACAAAAATTCGGTGCAATTCAGTCCGATAAAGCGTTTGAAACTGATGAAGATGGATATATCATTGGTGAACAATGGTCAGAGGCAATTTGTTCTGAGATTATGGCATTGAATGGTTTCCAAGCAACTATTAAGCGAATAGATACCTTGATTGAAGCCCGGGATATATTTGGCCAAGGAACTGTTCCTACAGACCACGTTGCGGTCGCAAAAACTATGGGTGTTACCACATCTGAGTTCATTAAGATGTTCCCCAAGTATCCTATCATTTACTTCACCCGTTGGGGTAACCTAAGAAAACCATTTGACCTACAAGACCTAAGAGATAATCCTGTTAAAAGAATGTAAAAAAGGGTTGACAATGTAGGTAGAATGGTGTATAATATACACAATTGAAAGTTTAATACATTATGGAGATGTTTATATGAGTGACGCTAAAGTGGCACAGATGAGATTACTTGACCGCCTAAAGAAGGCTGGTAGTCTTACCTCGACCCAACTAACCAAATCTTCTTTGTTTAACGACAAAGTAGAAATTTCAACCTCAGTTCCAATGGTCAATGTAGCCTTATCTGGCAAGATTGATGGTGGACTTACTCGAGGACTTACTGTTCTTGCGGGACCATCAAAGCACTTTAAAACTGCTTTCGGCCTTCTTATGGCTAAAGCGTATATGGACCGATATCCAGATTCGATTGTATTGTTTTACGATTCAGAATTTGGTACACCTCAGAGTTACTTCTCCTCTCTAAAAATCGATACTGACCGAGTACTCCACGTACCTATCAAGAATGTCGAAGAATTGAAATTTGACCTTGTTAAGCAATTAGATGCAATGGATGTTAAAGATAACGTATTCGTTATGATTGATTCTATTGGTAATCTCGCCTCTAAGAAAGAAGTTGAGGACGCTCAGAACGAAAAGAGTGTTGCTGATATGACACGGGCAAAACAATTAAAGTCTCTATTTAGAATGGTAACCCCATATCTAACATTGAGAGATATCCCACTCGTAGCAATCAATCACACATACGAAACCCAAGAAATGTTTTCTAAGCAAGTTGTATCAGGTGGTACAGGAGTTATGTACTCGGCTGATAACGTATGGATTATTGGTCGTAGACAAGTCAAGAAAGATAAAGATATCCAAGGATACGATTTTATCATCAATGTTGAGAAGTCTCGATTTGTTAAAGAGAAAAGCAAAATCCCTATTAGTGTAACGTGGGAAGGCGGAATTAAGAAGTATTCTGGTCTACTTGAAGTTGCTCTTGAAGGTGGTTTTGTAGTCAAACCTACGATGGGTTGGTATTCAAAAGTAGATATGGAAACTGGTGAGATTAATGATTCAAAAGTTCGCCAAACCGCCACTGAAAGTAAAGACTTTTGGGAGGGAATTCTTGATACCAAGAAGTTTAAAGATTATGTTGAAAAAACATATGCAATTGGTTCTGGCTTAATGTCCTCTATTGATGATGACAATGAACAAATGATTGATGCTCCGGAGGCCGTTGAAGCCGATGAGTGAGCCTACAACGTCCGACATCTTTTATATTAAAGTTAAAGATAAGACTATGTTCGCAATATATGACTTGCAACTTAGTGATGATTGTGATACAATGACTTATGGATATAACTTTGTAGAAGAAAGTTCTATTGACAAAAAACATTATGATAAAGAGGTGAATATGATTGTTAAAGAACAAGTGGAGAAAGCCCTCCAATTTGCAGTAGCCGACGCTGAGAAAGACCTGAATACGTGAATATAGAATCCACGATATTATCAAACCTCATTCATAATGAAGCGTTTGCACGGAAAGTCATTGTATTTCTCAAGGACGAATATTTCCAAGACAATACCGAAAAGGTTGTGTTTACGGAAATTCAAAAGTTCTACTCGAAATATAATGATGTGCCCTCGAAAGAGGCACTAGGAATTGCAATTGATGAACGAGAGGATTTAAATGCTTCAGTCTATACAGACGCCGAAGCATTAATTGGTTCTCTTGATGCAGTTGATAACAACGAACAGTGGCTCCTCGATGAGACTGAAAAGTTCTGTAAGGACAAAGCAGTCTACAACGCCATTATGGAATCAATTGAAATTATTGATGGTAAAAAGGGTGACCAAAGCCAAGGAGCAATACCAGAATTATTGGCAGATGCCCTTGGTGTCACCTTTGATAATCACGTTGGTCACGATTTCTTAGAGGATTCGGATGAGCGATTTGATTTTTACCACGCAAAAGAGGAGAAGATTCCCTTTGATATTGAATATCTGAATAAGATTACAGGTGGCGGAGTTACTCGTAAATCTCTTAATATCCTGATGGCAGGTACTGGTGTCGGTAAGACAATTGGTATGTGTCATATGGCAGCCGCTAATTTGACGATAGGAAAGAATGTCCTTTATGTCACAATGGAAATGGCAGAAGAGAAGATTGCCGAACGTATTGATGCAAATCTACTCGACATAAAATTAGATAATCTGAAAGACCTTACAAAGCCAATATATGATAAAAAGATGAATGCCCTTAAATCTAAAATTAAAGGTAAATTAATCATCAAGGAATTCCCTACATCACAGGCTCATACTGGTCATTTCAGACACCTATTGAATGAACTGGCTCTGAAGAAAACCTTCAAGCCAGATATCATTTATGTTGATTATCTGAACATTTGTGCATCTCAAAGACTTGCGGGTTCAAACTCGGTCAATTCTTATACATATGTCAAAGCAATTGCCGAAGAATTACGTGGACTAGCAGTAGAATTCAATCTTCCAGTCTGGTCAGCAACACAGACCACACGCTCTGGATTCGGTAATTCTGATGTTGGGCTAGAAGATACATCTGAAAGTTTCGGTCTGCCTGCGACCGCTGACCTCTTCCTGGCGCTTATTCAGACAGAAGAGTTAGAAGAACTTAATCAGATTATGGTCAAACAGTTGAAGAATCGCCACGGTGATATCGCACAAAATAGACGTTTCGTTATAGGAATAGACAAGCCTAAGATGAAATGGTACGATGCCGAGCAATCAGCACAGGAAGATATTATTGGTAATAGTGGTTCATCCACAAGCCCATATGTCCATCCTAATGATAAAGAGTCAATCTTTGCTGGTGGTCGAAAGAAGAAGTTTGACGATTTCAAAATGTAATTCTTATAAATATGAGAGAATAGAAGTATACTAAAGGGTCTGTTAATGATTAATTTTAAGTCCTACATAACCGAGGCAACTGCGCCAGAGACTAAGGCGCTTAAATCTTTTGTTGCCAGTGTTCTAAAGACGCAAGGTATTAAAGAGATTGGTTCGGGTCGTGGTGATTATCACATTCGGTTCGCAATGAAAGGAGATGCCAAAGCATACTCCGCTTTTTTCAGTGGACTTGGATTATCAGTTAAAGATGCTCCAATTATTGTAAGTGACAAATATCAAACATATACACTTAAAGCAATTAAAGATATTGATGATAAGATACCCAAAGGAACTGAATTATATTGGGTGAACTCTGAAATATCTCAAACCTCATCTGGCGGACAAATCTTTGCTAATAAAGATTTAACACCAGATACTTTAGGTCTAGCAGGCCTACAAGTCAATCAAAAAGACCTAATCCGTAAAACAGAGACGGCTCTTAAAGCCAAGTATCCAGAAGGCGATACTGCTGAACAACTAATTAAACTGATGAAGTTAGCAAACACTAAGTCTAAAAGTATATCTCTGAAGGATTTAAATTTCGAGAAGAAAGACTTGGCTAAAGTTTCCGCTGATTTCGGTGAGATATTATCTGCTATATGGGCTATGAATGGCTTGAGATTCAGAGAAGCATATTTCCCATCCGCATCAAATGAAAAACTGATTGATTTCTATGGTGTTAGAATGGGCATACAATATCCAATATCAGTTAAGTCTGGTGGCGGTGGTAAGGTAACAATTAAGAATATTATTGATGCTATTAAGAATAGAGCCAAGACAGCCAACGCTGACCACTCAAAAGAAAAGGCATTGCAGGTATTCAATATAGTAGCCGAATTTGGTGCAAAAGAGCAAATGTTAGTTCTCCATCAATATCTGAAAACGAATGTTATTAAAGACCTTAGTAAAATTTTAAAAGTGAATCCAGACCAAATTACCGTGGATTCCATTAAACGATTTACTGATGCCTATACGAATGCAGAATTGGCGAGAATATTACAGCCTTGGCATAAAAAGTATTCTATGCCAGGAAAGAAAACCTTAGAGGGAAGAGATAAGCCTCGATTTATTCTATCTCCTCTTGGCGAAACAATATATAAGATATTAAATAACGATAAAGAAATAAAACAATCATTGACAAATGTGGCGAGACAAGTTACACTTATTCAATTGAATGTAAACGTGCTTTCAGCCAAGATGACATTTGAGAGTAATTACTTTAAAGAAGCAGATTTTACCTTTGGTTGGCCGGGGTATTCATCTGGAAATAAACTGGGCTTTAAAATGAAGTTGAAAAAATGATAAAATTTAAAACATATCTTGCAGAAGAAAAACTGACCCATCTATCTCATTTGGAAGATGCAATCTTTAATGATGGATATAAAGGTGGAGTAGAAGCCCTTAAAATTCTAAACGGAGTTATTAAAACGCTTCAAGGAAATACTAAAAAGGGACTAAATATCACTAGTAAAGTAGATGGTGCACCTTCTATTATTGCAGGGATTAATCCTGAGAACGGACAGTTCTTTGTAGCAACCAAAGCCCTATTTAATAAGACTCCAAAAATTAATTACACCGATGATGATATTGATGCTAATCACGGCCACGCGGCTCAGTTGGCAGACAAGATGAAAATCGCTCTTAAATACTTTCCTCAGTTAGGGATTAAAGGTATATGGCAGGGCGACTTTATGTTTGTTAAATCAGATATTAAGAAAGAAACAATAGACGGTGATAAATATATTACCTTTACACCAAATACTATCACTTATGCTGTTCCCGTAGACCAACCTCTTGCAAAAGATATGGTGGGAGCGAAAGTCGGAGTTATCTGGCATACGTCATATACTGGTAAAACAATTGCAGACCTATCGGCAGTTTTCAATGTCAATACGAACCAATTGAAAAAATCCAAAGATGTATGGGCGGGTGATGTTAATTTCCAAGATGTATCAGGAACTGCTACACTTACACAAGATGAATTGAAATCTGTTCATAAAGACATTGCTGATGCAGAAGCAGATTTGAAAAAACTTGATAAAAATGCAATGAAAGTTCTATTCCACAACGCAGACAAAGAAGGAACTATATCTTTCAATCTAAACATCTATGTAAACGCATTAACGAGAGATGGCAAAGGATTCGTCAACAAGCAAAAAGCAGTCGGTGGATTCATCGACTTCATTAGAAAGCGTTATCAGCCTAAGATTGATAAGTTGAAATCCGACAAAGGTAAAGCCAAACAACAAGCAGAACTTGATGCTATGATTAAAACAATCAATAGTGATAGGAAAATGGGAGCCACTCTGGCTTACGTTATTGAGTGGCATAATAGTGTTGCCAATATCAAGTTGACTTTGATTAAGAAAATGGAACAAGTAAAATCTCTTCCTGCTTTTATTAAAAAAGGCAGTGGATATGAAGTTACTGGTCCTGAGGGATTTGTAGCAGTTGACCATCTAACTAACCAAGCAGTGAAATTTGTTAACAGACTTGAATTCAGTCGAAATAACTTTAATGCGATTAAAGACTGGGGGAAATAAGATGGATAAATTCTATGCGTTATGTGAAAAATATGGTGGTAAAATATCGAATTGGGCTTGGACCAAACGATGGTGCAACCGAGAAACTGGGACGGGATATAAAAAATGAATTTGTTACGTACCCTATTCAAGGCTAAAACGCCTTTCAAACTCCATAGTGATTCAGTTCAAACCTGGGCAAAAATAGAATATGGTAGAGATTGGAATTTCATATATCAACACATTGTTAATAATAGTGTTCCAGTTGAGTATCGGAGGAAAGCCAAATGAATGGATTTGAACAGTTTCTAGCAGAAGCAAAAGGCAAACCAGTCGTATTTACGTTTGGTCGTTTTAATCCTATTACCTCTGGACACGAGATAGCGATTAACGATATCATTAAAAAAGCGAAATCGAAGGGCGGAACCCCTTTGATATTTACTTCTCAGACACAAGATAAAGAGAAGAATCCATTATCCTATAACGACAAAACTAAGTTTCTAAAAAAGTTTTGGGGTAAAATGATGATTAAAGATTCCAAAATCGTTAACACATTTCACGCATTGAAATGGTTATCTGATAAAGGATATACAGATGTTACGTTGGTTGTGGGAAGCGACAGAGTTGCCCAATTTGAGAAAAACATTCGACCATACATTAAGCATAAAGACAAATCAAAATCATACGAATTCGACAAATTTGAAGTCACCCAAGCGGGTGTTGCCAGAGGAAAATCAAACGCAATGAGTGCCACTCTTATGAGAGGGTATGCGACAGATGGAGACTTGGAAACTTTTAAAACGGGTGTTCCATCGATGGTGAATGATAAAGATGCAGAAAAACTATATAATGCAGTCCGTAAAGGACTGGGTATCAAAGAAGATAAAGACACACCATTCTCTGATTACCTATCAGAAGAAATTACTAAAGTAGATTTAGGTCAAGTAGAGAAATTTGCAGATAAATTGTTTAGTCAAGTCGGAATCGATGTTGAGTTCACAAGACACTTCCTCGACCGAGCAAATGATAAGCGAAATGGCAAAGACATTAATGTAGCAGAGTTGATACGATTATTCAGATTGACATACAAGAAGTATGGTAAGAAGATTCCAAAGATGGGACCTGATGCTGAAGCAGTATTGAATGATATACAGACAGATATCAATCTTCCATTCATATTAAAGTATGATGAAAGAAGCAAGGAATTCGACTTGGTATCTAAGACAGTGATGCGTAAGAAAGATTTCAAAACCTCCGACCCCAAGTTAAAAGTATAAATAGTCATATGAGCAATTTAAAAGAAACAGTAGCAGTATTATTAGAAGGCAAAGTAGGGGAACTCGACCCTAAAAGTGCCGACCCGACTGACCCTACAGTTCAAATCCGTGGATTCGGTACGATGTTATTGAGTCAACTGAAAAAAGATGTTGAGCGGAAACTAGAAGATTTGGTAAAACGAGCAAAGAGAGATGATTTCGCTATTGCCGCCCACGAGTTGACAAAATCTGGTGGTGTCTTGCCTCATAAACTTACTGCTATTATGGATGCCGAGGAAGCAATGTCTAAAGGGCCTTGGAAAACTCGCATTACAAAGTTCAAGAGTAAACGATGAAAAAATTTAACACATATCTAGTCGAACAACAGAATCTCCAAGAGAAGTTAATCCTTCTCTCTAATGGTAAGAAGTATGGTCAAATCTGTTTCTTGGCTGGTGGGGCAGGTTCTGGAAAAGGATTTGCGGCAACGAATTTTATGGAGAAGAATAAATTCAAGGTACGTGATGTTGATGAATGGAAGAAATCCTTTGTTAAACTTGCTAATATCGTGGCTAATCCTGAAAAGTTGATTCCTGGAGGCATTACTCCGAATCCAGAAAAGTATAAAGAAATTAAGAATTTAGATTTAACTAAACCAGAAGATGTTTTCACCTTGCATAAATTTGTAGATGCAATGGGCATTAAAGACAGAACATTAGGACTATTACTTGATGGTATGGCCAAAAAAGAAACTCTTCCGAATATTATGTTCGATATAACTGCCAAGAATATTAATGATATAGCGAAGTTTATGCCTCGCCTTATGTTGGCTGGCTATAATCCAGCGAATGTGCATTTGGTATGGGTATTGACCAATTATGAAGTTGCAATATCAAACAATATGGACCCTTCAAGAGGTCGAATTGTACCTGCTGATATTATGCTTGATACACACAAAGGGGCAGCCCAGACGATGTTTGAGATGATTCAAGGAACTGGTAGAAAAATCCAGTTGAATGGACAAATCCACGTCATACTAAATAATAGAGAAAATACAGTATTCTTTAAGAATGCCAAAGGTAAGAACGAGCGTATTAGTGCTATTACTGGTAAAAAGAACGATGATGTTATTAAAGATTTTAAGTACCTTACCCTTAAAGATAGGGGCAAAGGAATGAAGAGTGAAAAGGCTATTCAACAACAAATCTATTCCTGGATTGTTGATAATATCCCAACTGGTGATTTACTTAAAGGCCTTAAAGACAGAGGCAATATTAAGAAATAATGGAGATTTATTATGACTAAGAAAGATTTATTGAAAAAATTGAATGCAGGACCTGTTAGATGTAAGATTAATGGGAAGTTGCGACAATTGACTAGGATGGCATCTACGAAAGATGCTAAAACTTTCATTACTTCATTAGATGAAGGTGCGAACATTGGCGTTTGGGATATGGGGGATGCAGTTGTAACCTCGATTCAAAACAAAGATATTGAATCAATAATTGGTATCGGTCTAGATAAGGTCGATGAATAAAAGTCAGAAAGCAAGTATTAGGAGTACACAAGGAAAAACTATGAGTGAATCCGAGTGGGAATATGCTACTGATAAATATAAAGAATTTAGGAAGAGTCGTCAAATGAAAAAAGCAGAATTTAAAGAACACAAAAGCATTATTGCTGAGGGAAAGTTTAGTAAATCCCTTATAGATAAAGCCATTAAGATTGCTAAAAAAAGTTCTGGTCAGATGACTAAAGCCTTCACAGCAATCGAAAAACTTGCAAAAGGACTAGGAGATGACCCTACGGTTAGTAATGCTCTACGTCTTGCAAATGAACAAAAATATATTCCTGGTGAAAGTGTAACTGAAGGCAAGAAAGTTAATTTTAAAACTTTCCGTGAGAACAATGAACATACTCACGCTGATGGTACAACTCACAGGCACGAAGGTGGAGATGTAAAACATACTCACGAGAAAGTAGAGGCTAAGTCTATTACTGAAGGCAAAAATCTAATGCCTGCATTCCAAGATATTGTCGATAACAAACAAGCCAAGAAAATTGGTGGTGTTATGGTTGATATGTTTACTGCAAGCGTTTTGACAAAAGCATACGGTAAAGTAAATGACTCCAATAAGAAAAAGATGGAATCATCTGACCTCAAAACTCTTGTCGCTCTTGCTCAACGTGTAATGGGTATGAAAGAAGCCGTAGAATTTGATTCTGCATTTTTGGCAGAAGCAAAGGGAAAGTATCGTATCGACCACAAAACTTTTAGTGGGGCTGTACAAGAAGCAATGAAGTTGGCAACAAAAAGTGGTTATGAAGTAGATGAAGATGACTATTTCAATTCAATCGCAACGGGTCCTCGGAAGCCTTCTGAGGGTAAAACTAACTCTTATAAAATTGCTTTAACTAAAAAGGGCAAAGAACAAAAGAAACTTTTACAAATCCAAATCTATGGCAAAGGTAAGCACGGATTTGAATTGAATTGTTATATAGCATAGGAGAATATTATGGCTAAGAAGAAAAAAGTGGCAGTAGTTGAAGAAGAAGCCGCTGTAACTGTGAACGTGGTTGAAGATGTTAAAGGCGTCCTGGCAGCCGCGAAGATTCAGAATAAAGATTTGAAGTCGGCACTAGCAATCCCGGCAGAACGTCCTTCGCAGAATGACAGACAAGCCCGTCCGTCAAGTGAAATATTTGAGGCAATGAAAAAATGATGAAATCTAGAAAAGCACTTAAAAAAATGGATAAAGACCAACTTGAAGCATATGGTCGTACCATTGGAATTGAATTAGACCGAAGAGAAGTTAAGACTTCTCTAATTAATCAACTAATTGAGCAACAGGATTCTGCCCAGTCTGAAGAGCATACACATACTGATGGTACTGTTCATTCACACGAGGGTGCCGAGCCTGACCATCATCACCACGATGACGGTACTGTTCATACTCACGAAGGTGGAGATGTTGAACACACTCACGAGGAGACTGAAGATTTGAAAATCAAAGATGTTGTTGAAGCAGTAGCGGCCGTCGTTGAAAAAGTAAAACCTAGCAGTGAAGTTCTTTTACGTAATGCGTCAACTGGAGCATTCTATAAGGGCCCTCAGCCAGTAGGAAAAAGCCGAAGCGGCTCTACGGGTGGTGTCCCTTTTTGGGAAGTATAATAAATGTTTATAAAAGTAGTCTCTACTGTTATCACTCAAGAAATTGAACCTCAAGTTCCTTATAAAGTTGAGCCTGGAAAATTAAATAATGAAACAAACGTATCAGATACCAGACCCAGTAGAGAATTACTTTCCAGAACTGAACAATCAGAATATGATGTTCTATATGGCAAGTCACTATGCTGATAAGCAGGGTGACGGAAGTGATGAGTTTTATGAAGATATCAATCGCATTAAATATATTAAACGATTAATATCTAAGTATGCAGATACTGGAGAGTTAAAGAGTAGATTATTGATGAACCATTTATTGGTTCTAGTAAATCTATTTGGACCTCTCCCGTGTACACGTATTTTACTATACAGAATTGATGATAAATATCACGAGATTATAGTCACATTTCTGAATGAGATTAATGCACTAACACCAGAAATTAGAAAACTGGTAACAATAGATAGAAAAGTACAAGAGATTATAAGGGCAGATATGCAATGACAACCACAGGATTTAAAGAAGACGGAGATATAAAGAAATTTATATCGTTGATGGAAGCTGGCCAAGGCGGTGGTTCTGCTATGATGGATTTGTATTTTGTGTACAAATTCGCCAAATTCATTGCTCTTCCTTGGGAAGAATGGGAAGCATATAAGTTAGGTATTATTGATGATAAAGGTAATGTGATTATGAAGTCTAGAAAGACTTCGGAGCAAAAAAATAATTACACTCTATTCCATAGACTTCTACGTAAATTGAAACAGTTGCTTGAAAAAGTACCTGGTATGAAAGGCAAATTAGGAAAAGCCGTTGCCGCTTACTTCTTATTTAAAGAAGAGATGATTAAGCACGGAGCAAATGGGCAGATGCTTGATGAAGCCTTTAAAGAACATTGTAAGGATATAATGAGTTTGCAAGAAACAATACAAATTAACGTATTGATGAGCCAGCATATACTATTGGAGAAAGTGAAATGAGTGAAGATTTAGAAGAAAGAGATTATGCCAAAGAATATGCAAATTACCAGGGTAAACCTGAGCAGATTGCCAGGCGTTCTTCCAGGAATAAAGCCCGAAGGGCTATGGGAGATAAGGCCGTAAAAGGAATGGATGTTGGTCATAAAGACAACAATCCATTAAATAATTCTCCAGATAACCTTCGCAACGAAGACCCTTCAGTAAATCGAAGAGAGCCACGTTTGCGTAAGAAAAAGCCACTCTTGGCCACAAACATCGAAGTTGAAGAAAGTAACGTAGTCGGTGATGGTGGTGGAGCAGTCAATGTCCAAAAAGATGTGCCTCTATTCAGAGAGCCAGATGGACAAGCATTCGGAAAAAATTACTGGACAGCACCAGACTCTGACACATATAGTAATGTGAGACTAGGAAGGAAGAAGTACCAGCAATGGAACTCCTTTACTGGCAAATCAGATTGGTCTAAAGGTGTGTCTGCATACGCTAAGAAAAATCCAAAAGGCGGTATGCTAATAAAACATCCAAACGACCCGGTATTCCAAATATTGAGGAGATAACACAATGAAACTACTATTCTGTAGCAGTGCCATTGTGCCAGTAATATGTCCTTTCAAAACATCCACTCCGAAGGTCTGTTGCAACAGTTGTATGTTGAAGTGGGAATGCCACAAAAAACAGAAATCGATGGCCGAAGCGTCCAATGACTATTCAAACATTATGCCTTGCGTAAGATTATCCAAGGAAGATGATGACATAGATTATGAAAATGAGTGCGACTATTTAACATAAAAAACACTTGACAAGCCCATCTAAGTCGTGTATAATACTACATAATGAGATAAACGTGAAGGGCGGGCATCATCGACTACATTGACCAAAAATACATAGGAATTCTTGGTGTTCGACTAGAACAATTCAAGAAAAAGGGTAAAGCACTCTGGAACTTCAGGTGCCCTTGTTGTGGAGACTCATCCAAAGACAAAATCAAAGCACGTGGTTATCTTTTTGAGATAAAGGGTGACGTAATGTACAAGTGCCATAACTGTGGTATTGCTATGGGATTGTCCCAGTTGATTCACCACGTAGCCCCACCTCTCAAGCGAGAATATGTGCTAGAGAAATTTGGCACTAGGAAGAAGCCGTCTGCCTCAGCGAAAGCGAAGGAGGTAAGCACCGATTTCTTCAAAACCAACGACATCCCTACATTTGCTGATAATCCACTCAAATATCTAACGAGTGTCGATAAATTAGCACCTGAGCATCCTGCCCGGGCATATGTCGAAAATAGACTAATACCTTCCCAACAACATACCCGACTATATTATACAGACAGTTTCCAAGCCTGGACGAATAGTATTGTCAAAGATAAGTTCAAAAATATAGTCAAAGATGAGGGTCGCCTTGTGATTCCATTCTTTGATAAAGAAGGTAATATGATAGCCTTTCAAGGCCGTTCACTTGATAAACATAATCCTTTACGTTATATAACTATTAAAGTAACGGAAGATGAGTGCAAGTTATTTGGTCTTGATACTATAGATGAGTCACGGCCAGTATATGTTGTTGAAGGCCCATTGGATTCTTTATTCATTGAGAATTCTATTGCAATGGCAGGCTCAGACCTTAGTGCAAATAGTTGTCTAAATAGTGATACTGAGTTAGTTATCGTAATGGATAATGAATGCAGGAATATAGAAATAGTAAAGAAGATTGAGGCGTTCATTGAGAAGGGATATTCTGTTAGTATTTGGAGCGATAGAGTTCTGGAAAAAGATATTAATGATATGGTTCTTTCTGGTATGAGTGTTGAAGAAGTTAATTTTGAAATAAAGTGTAGAACCTTTAAAGGCCTTCAAGCAAAGATGGCCCTTAATAAATGGAAACGTGTGTAAAGGTTAAAACTCTGATGTTGACAAACGAACTTCTTATTTTAGTAGTAGTCATAGTTGGTATATTTGTTTTAGTTGTGTATTGTAAAAAATTACACAAACGATTTCAATTATGGTGTGAGAAGAAAGATAAAGAATATCCAAAGTATTTAAGTGGAAAAAGGAGTGATGATGCCGATATTTAGTTTTGAGTGTGACAAGTGTGGTAACGAAGAAGAGCGTATGATGAGTTGGTCCGAAGATATGGAAAAATTCGTGGGCGAATGTACGTGTGGTTCAATGGATACTTGGAAGAAAGTTATTAAGGTTAGTGGCAGTAAAACTGCTATATCAGATGAAGAACGTGGGGCTGGTGATTTAATTGGCCATAGTTGGAGATGATTATATGGAAAAGATAGCAAAACCTTGGGACTTAGTAATGCAAGCGTATTACAAACAGTCTGTTCGAGATAATAAACAGCGCCGGGAAGAACACGAGGCGTATGAAAAAGTCTTTGGTGGCAAAGGTACCAAAATGACTTGTGAGGCTATCTTAGAGATTTTTAAGGCTGGTGGATTGATTATTGATGTGCGTAACCCAGTTGATTATAATGCTGGTGGTAGAATACACAATTCAGTTAATATCCCACAAAGAGAAGTTGGTAGATGGCTAGAAGTTCAGGAAAATATAACATTTAATACTCCTATTCTAGTATATTCAAACACCGGTCATACTGCTAATACTGTATTAGTAGATTTAACAAATGTAGGTTATAAAAACATAACAAATATAGGTACCCATAAGTGGTACAATTTGTGTAGTTAATATAAATTCCCGAGGGATAATTAATGATAATAGTAAATGTACAGTGTGATGAGTGCCAAGCAACTTGCACTATAGAACACGAATTAGAAACAGATGTTTATAAAGTAACGACTTGTCCGTTTTGTCATAGTGACGCAATAGATATTGATGAAGAAGTTGATTGATGTGAAGGAATATTATGAAAGTAAATATTATGGATGTGGGTGGTACAGTTGTCAAGAACAATGACACGTATAAATTAACCGACAATAACAAACTGAATAATTTAGTTGTAAGTTCAACTAACTTAAATCCCTTTAAAAGTACCAACGGCCATTCCCATCTAGGGAAAGAAGAGGTCTACTATTTTATTAGTGGTACAGGAACGATGTACTTAGATAAAATATATAAACACGAAGTCGGTCCTGGCGATGTGATATTAATCGAAGATGGAGTTCATCATAGAGTAGAAACTGGCGCAGACGGATTATATTTTGTCTGTGTTTTTGATGGTAAGAGAACTCACTAATGATTGTTGGAATAGACTATTCAATGACCTCGCCTGCGGTATGTTGTTGTGTAGGAGAATTTAACTACGAGAACTGTTCCTTTATGTTCGTCACTAATAATAAGAAGAAAGAGGGCTCTTGGTCTCCAAAAATCAAGGGAATTCCTCTATACGAATATAAAGACAACACCGAAAGATTTACGAAACTTGCGAATATAACAATGGAATTCATTTTGTCGCATCCAACCGCTCATATTCATACTCACGATATTGCTATAGAAGGATATGCCTTCGGAGCCAAAGGACAAGTATTCAATATAGGAGAAAATACAGGCATTCTTAAATTCTTTCTAAAGAGATTGAATCAAGAACTAAGTGTTTATGCTCCTTCAGAGATAAAGAAATTCGCTACTGGCAAAGGAAACGCTAAAAAAGAACTAATGTACGAATCCTTTATTGAAGAGACTGGTGACGATTTAGCCAAACTATTCGGTATTGATGAGTATAAAGGGCAAGGTCCAGTATCTGATATAATTGATTCCTATTATATCGCCAAGTATCACCACAAACTTCTAAACTCATAAATATCTATATGAGTGATATTCTTACATATAAACCAGTCTCCGTCCCGAACGGATTAGTTGCTGAATTTGGTATGATTACCCAGGACGGTAATATACGATTAACTGAAATAGTAACTACTTCGGTTGGTGCCCAAGAAGCAACAAGAAGAGCGATGGAAGTAGCCGAAATGGGCGGTGCATTATCAATGGCTTCTAGCGATTCGGTTCTGGCAGTTGTTCGTTCCTTTTTCTCTGGCGATGGTACATTAGTTAATGTTAATACTTCTGATAACACCTTTGATGGTACTTATTTTGATATATATTCTG
>Ga0114994_10000082_pt1 | contig 49117 bp, 41 predicted proteins | sample ArcticOcean_MG_C_9_FD_87043 | JGI IMG/M metagenome (GOLD analysis project Ga0114994, IMG submission 87043) | Marine microbial communities from western Arctic Ocean - ArcticOcean_MG_CB2_152 | ecosystem: Environmental > Aquatic > Marine > Oceanic | place: Arctic Ocean: Canada Basin | collected...
CAACCTTCACTCGTGTTCTGTTTCCTAATACTTTGTCTCCGTCCTTTATCTGTGTTGAGCGACGAATATCAAGCCTTACAGTAGAGTAAAACTTAAGTGCGTGACCTCCTGTGGTAGTTTCTGGATTACCAAACATAACGCCGATCTTTTCACGAAGCTGATTGATGAACATGCAGCAGCAACCAGTCTTACTTATCGTTCCCGTAAGCTTACGGAGTGCCTTTGACATCAATCTAGCTTGAAGACCGACGGATGCATCACCCATTTCACCTTCTATTTCAGCTCGCGGAGTGAGGGCTGCAACGGAGTCAATAACTAATAAATCGATAGCGCCTGATCGAATAAGGTTATCCGCTATTTCAAGTGCTTGCTCGCCATTGTCAGGTTGAGAGATCAATAGATTCTCTGTGTCAACTCCTAATGCTTCGGCGTAGTATTTGTCGAAGGCGTGCTCAGCGTCAACAAAGGCGCAAATGCCTCCTTGCTTTTGGCACTCAGCAATAGCGTGAATAGCTAAAGTAGTTTTACCAGAAGATTCAGGTCCGTAAATCTCCACGATTCTACCTTTAGGGTATCCTCCTATTCCTAGTGCGATGTCGAGGGTTAAAGATCCAGAAGGAATGTTGTCTATTTCTTCTACTGGCGCATCACCAAGCTTCATCACCACACCTTTTCCGTAAGTCTTGTCTAAGCGGTCCAGCGTGAGCTGAAGTGCTTTCATTTTTTTATCTTGTTCTGTAGACATAATTATTTGTTTTGAGCGAAGGTATTTATGTGGGTACGTAATGGACTTACGTTGTGCCTACTCATTTTTATTTGTAGGGGTTTAATTCATATTCGTTAGGACAAATTGAAACCCTCTAAAATTTCCGCTGTGTGATCTTTCACTTTTGGTTTAGCGATTATCTCAACAACAACTCCCTTCTCATCAATTAAGAAGGTGGTTCTGTGTGTTCCGTCGAAGACCTTGCCCATAAACTGCTTAGTACCCCAAACCCCGTAAGCTTTGTGAACACTTTTATCCTCGTCGGCAAACAGTTCGAAACAGATGTTGAACTTTGCAATAAACTTGAGGTGCTTAGCTTCAGAATCAGGGCTAACGCCTGCAACCTGAATGCCGTGATTTTGTAATTCCGAATAATTCTCAGTCAGGTTACAAGCCTGTGTAGTGCATCCAGGAGTGTTATCTCTGGGATAAAAATAAAGAACGAATTTGTTGCCAACATAGTCAGCTAGAGTACGCTTTTCGCCGTTCTCATTGATTGTCGTAAAGTCAGGAGCAGAGTCGCCAGGGGATAGATGTGAAATACAATTTGCCATAGGAGAAAATTACGCAATTTTGAAGTGGAATTGCTGCTTATATCGTGGTACTTTGTACCCAAATAATGAATGTTATCAAAAGCCCTCAAATTTATTTAGATGTAGCCTTGCCAGCAGCCTTGCCAAAGGTGTTGACTTACAGGGTGGGGGCTGGCCAGGAGGTGCCAGCTGTAGGGGTGAGGGTCGTGGTGCCGCTTGGGAATAGACGCCTTACCGGGGTGGTTTGGGCGGTTCATGATGAAGTGCCGCAGGGCTATGTGCCTAAGGAAATTGAGGCTGTGGTGGATGATAGGCCTGTTGTTACTGTAGCCCAAACCCAGTGCTGGACGTGGATGTCCGAGTACTACCTATGTTCACTAGGGGATGTCGTTAGTGCTGCTCTGCCTGCAGGACTGAAACTGGCAAGTAAGACTAGGATTATGGTTAATCCTGATGTTGAAATGAGCCGAGAAAATGAAGAGGGCTTGAGTGATGCCGCATTAAATCTTCTCGATGCTTTGCGGTTGAGGGAGGGAATGGATTTGAAGGAGATAGCTGATGTTATAGGGGTTGCGCATCCGCAGAGGATAGTTCGTTTCCTTGTCGATAGAGGATTAGCAATAAGTGAAGAGGAGTTGAAGGAAAAATATAAAGCGAAGAAAAAGACCTTTATTAGAATAGATAGTGAAGTGATGGAGGAGGTGGGAGTGATCGGAGCTGAACTAGATAGGGTGGAAAACAAAGCTCCTGCTCAGGCGAGGGCGTTGCTTGCTTATCTAGAGATGGCGTCTAACGGAGAGGCAGTATTGAAAACTGAGTTGCAGAAGAAAGCAGGAGTGACATCTTCTGTGGTCATGAAATGGGTTGAGAAAAACGTCTTCGTTCTAGAAGAGAGGGCTGTGGATAGGGTAGGGGCTTATGAGGGAAAAGTTGAGGAGTTGCCGGTTTTGTCTCAACCCCAAACCAAAGCTTATACCTCAATTAGGAAGTCATTAGTAGATAGGAAGCCAGTACTGCTTCACGGTGTTACAGGATCTGGAAAGACAGAATTATATGTCCACCTCATAAATGAAGCACTCGATGCTGGAGAGCAGGCATTGTTTTTAGTGCCTGAAATTGCATTGACAACTCAGTTGATTGTTAGATTGCAGAAGTTTTTCGGCAATAAAGTGAAGGTGTATCACAGTAGATTTAATTCTAGTGAAAGGACAGAAACTTGGTTGAAGGTGTTGGATAATAAAAAGGGCAGTCTCGTGGTGGGTGCTAGGTCAGCTATATTTCTACCATTTAAAAAACTAGGAATCATTATAGTAGATGAGGAACACGAAGCTAGCTATAAGCAACAGGACCCAGCTCCACGGTATAACGCCAGAGACGTTGCGCTTTGGATGGCTCATAGATGGAAGGTTCCATGCGTTTTAGGGTCGGCTACTCCAAGTGTGGAAACGGTTTGGTCTACAGAAGAGGGAAGAATGACTAAGGTTGATCTAACACAGAGGTATTCTGGGGTGATGATGCCTGAGATTATAGTGGCAGACTTGAAGAAGGAGCAGAAGCAGAGGAGTATGAGGGGTGGCTTTTCCAAGCTGCTCAGGGATAATATGTTGGAGGCTTTTGAAAATGGAAAGCAGGTTATTCTATTCCAAAACAGACGTGGCTACTCTCCTTCCTGGCAATGCGACCTGTGTGGCGATGCTGTGATGTGTGAACGGTGTGAAATCCCACTAACATTTCACAAGAAACTACACGGTCTTCACTGCCACCATTGCGGCTACCATGTGGCTCCACCACCTAAAAAGTGCGGTGCTTGTGGCTCAACCTCCATCAAGCCAAAGGGCCTTGGTACAGAGCGTATAGAAGAGGAGTTAGCGGATTTGTTTCCGTCCGTGAAAGTGGCGAGGATGGATTTAGATACCACAAGGTCTAGACACGCACACGCAAAGCTTCTCGAAGCATTCAGCAACCATGAATACGATGTCCTTGTGGGCACCCAAATGGTGAGCAAGGGGCTAGACTTTGCAAATGTGGGTCTGGTAGGAGTGATGAGTGCTGATAAAATGCTCACCTTCCCGGATTTCAGGTCGTTCGAACGCGCATACCAAATGCTTACACAAGTATCAGGTCGTGCGGGTCGTGCTTCTGAAAGAGGAACTGTAGTAATACAAACCTATTCTCCTGATCATTGGGTAATTCAAAGAGTCATAATCGGAGATCACGGTAAGCTTGTAGAACACGAACTTATTGAGCGTAAAAACTTCGGATATCCTCCTTATGTGAGGCTTATACGTATATCCTTAAGGCATATTGATGAAAAGAGGGTGAAGGCTGGAGCAGAGGTTCTAGCTACTAGACTTCGTCAGAGATTCGGAGATAGAGTAGCTGGACCAGACACTCCATCAATGTCTAGAGTCAATGATCTTTTCCGATTAGATATACTCTTGAAATTCGAAAGAGAATTAAAGATGTCTTCTTACCGAGAGGTTCTTACAGTAGATATTGAAGAATTTACTCTCGATATCAGGTTTAAAAGGCTCAGGGTTAAAGTTGACGTAGACCCTGTTTAAAAGTCTCTCTGTAAGTATGAGTGCCGCTTTCTAAAGCTATCACAGTTATGAGTCTAGCGTTAGTAAAACCTTGTGGTAGTCTGCTCAACTGCACTCTCGTCATTCCTTGTAAAAGTTGTATATCTTCTCGAGCCATTACCTTTCCTTCAATGCTGTATGCGAGTAACTCAAAGGTTGCAGGTCTATTGATATTGAAAATCAACTCTTCTCCAGTGAGATTTATATCAAATTCAGTGGACGTACTTATGTCCTGAACATCGTCAGTTCCAAAGAAGTGAAATGTGACTTGCGATGAGCCGCTATTTGCAACCCCTAATGTGTCAGTTTCAATAGAGTAACAGATGTCTGCAGGGCTTGAAAGGCCAGAGCTTACAACCGTTTCTGATTCCGTGAAATCCGAGTTGTATTTAGTAATTCTAGGAGGCGACCATGAACTCACGTAATAATTACCCTCCGAGTCAACATCAATACCATCAAGGTTCCCGAGTCCAGTGCCTAGAAGTAGAATGGAGTAATCACCAGTAACTAAATCCACTTCGTATATTTTTGCATTACTGCCCCAGCTCACAACGATAGCTCGGTTATTCTCGGTGTCTACAACTACTCCGTTGAAGGCAATAGGTGCTCCAGTTACAGATGTGATCATTGTAGTTACAATGTTCTCTGGATCACTTACGTCTGCAGTGTAGATCCTACTACTACCGAAATCGGAAATAACTAAGAGGTTCTCGCCATCATTCCCCATACCATTAAGAAAGGCAGGTGTGGGAGAAAAGTTAGCTGTGCTAACAAGTTCAGCCGTCGTAAGATCATACGCACGTAGCTGAGAGTTTTTAAGTACGTAAAGTACGTCGCCCAGAACTTCCATTCCGTGTGAAGCGCTTCCGTTCCCAAAGTACACCCAGCTCTCTCCACCATCGGAAGTCTCTAGAATAGAAGAATTATTACTAACGAACCATCTATCTCCTGCAGGGTCGTATTCAACGGCTTCTATTGTTGAAAGGGTTTGGGCTAGAGACGAGAAAGAAACGGCAAAAGCAAGAAGAAGGGCTTGGGTTTTCATGCTATGAAGGTACAAAGCCTTAGCCTTAAAAGACTACCTACTTCCGAAGATTGCGCTGCCTACACGGATCAAGGTTGAACCTTCGTCCACAGCTATCTTCCAATCTCCACTCATCCCCATAGATAAAACATCAAAGTCCTCACCCATAGTAGGTCGCAACTCATCAAACAACTCGCGCAATCCTCTAAACTCATTTGCCACACGTGAGTAATCATCTGTAAAAGTAGCCATACCCATTAATCCTCTAATCCTAACATGAGGGTGGATGAGAAGTTCACTATTTATGGCTTCGTGTAATTCTTGAATAGTAAACCCATGTTTAGAATCTTCTTCTGCTATGTGGATCTGAATAAGTACGTCCGTGGTCTGTTCGATGTTTTTCGCAATCGAATCGAATAATCTTTTAGAATCAACTGCGTGGATGAGGTGAGATATGGGCGTGACTAACTTTGCTTTGTTCCTCTGTATGTGTCCTATAGCATGCCACTTAATATCCGAAGGAAGTGCAGCAGATTTCTCCACTAGTTCTTGCACTCTATTCTCGCCGAAATCCCTGATTCCTAATTTGTATGCTTCAAGGATGTCTTCTACGGGCTTAGTTTTGCTGACGGCAACGAGTTTTACGCTGTCTGGAATAGAGCCTTGAATTTCTCGTAATGCGTCTAGATTTATCACTTTTACTCGCCTTCTGGATGAGGGTGATTACCGAATTCATATGTGAACAAACCACTCCTGAGTTTGGGCTCAACCCAAGTGCTTTTAGGAGGAAGTAAACCTCCTGCATCCGCTACATCGGTTATCTCATCAATACTCATAGGGTGCAGCGCAAAGATCAGACTGTCTTTGTTGTCAGCTGCCCTTAGAATTAAAGCCTCTCTCGAGATACTACCCGGAATGTATCTCAAGTCTGGGTGATTCCGAGGGTTGGCTATGCTTAAAATATTTTTCAAAACGTATTCGCTGAGCCATCCGGCATCTGTAGAGTTTTTAGGAAGATTATCCGTGTCGAGTTTTATTCTCAGATGTACTTCTCCTATGAGTAAATCAATGCTGCCTGGTTTCTGGAGGTGCTCAGAAGTTTCAGTTATCTCCAACACAGATTTTACATACTCTGTAGCTTTTATTTTTCCGACCAAACCCTCAACATTGCCATCCCAAGACTTTATTTCTCTATGGAATCCTGAAATTGATAGCTCTTCCGCGGGTAGGATATAAGCTAGAATCCTATCCACCCCTGGTTCGTTAGGTAATGAGTGCATAAGCTTGTACGATGAAGCTAACCTGTGATGTCCATCGGCTAGATATATCTTGTCTAGTGGTATCAGTGCGTCGAATAGATCCTGGTCTATTTCCTGATTAACCCACCAAATAGAATGTCTTATCAGATCCGTAGTCGAGAAGTCACAATCGGCAGGTCTTCCTTCGACAATTAAATTAATGCTCGAGTCTAAGTCCTCCTTGCCTTGGTGATTAGATTTCCTAGCACATAGAATGGGTTCTGCGTGAAAACCCACACACTCTAAATAAGTAGCGAAAAGCTCTTCTCTACTCTCAAGAGTTAATTCATGGACTTTCATTGCACCCCCCTTGCACTTTGGTAGGTCAATTGCAGCAACAATTCCCGTGTATGTTTTACTTGGTGTAGTTTGTCTGTATATGGCATAACCTACTCCGTCTGTGCCCTCTAGCCATCCCTTTTTAAGGAACTTATCGTATTCTGCCCTGACTTCTCTAAAGTAGGCTTCTGTACCTCTGCTCGCTTGCATATCTCTCTTCGCGTCCGGGTTTATTACCTGAAGATAGCTAAAGGGATTTCGTTCAAGTTTATCCTGCAATTCTGCCTTGTCGTAGCTCAAATAAGATCTCGAAGCCACAAGATGGGCTAGGTGTCTAGGAGGTTGAACGAGCCTGAATGGTCGGATAAGTTTATTCATTTAATCTAGTTCTTACGGGCAATGTCTGCGATTTGCGCAGCTAACTCTAATCCAATTCTATCCTGAGCCTCACCGGTGGCAGCTCCTGTGTGTGGTGTGAGAGAAAGAGCCGCATGAGCGAGTATATCAGCCCTAGGTGCAGGCTCGCCTACGAATACGTCAAGAGCAGCTCCACCTATGTGACCAGAGTTTAACGCGTCGATTAATGAGTCCTCATTAAGCACACCTCCTCGAGCTGCGTTTACAAGTAGCGCACCTTCCTTCATCATAGCTAGTTCTTTAGACCCTATCACTGGACTCCCATCAGACTGAGCTGGTATGTGAAGACTCACAGCGTCACTATCTCGAAGTAGCTCATCAAGCGTCACGATAGGGCAGTCAACGGGCACTATGGTTCCTGAGATATCGACCTCTACAACTCCGCTTTTAGAAAATTTATCATGAGCTATAACCTTCATTCCGCAGCCTAATGCATACGCTGCAAGAGATCTTCCTATTCGCCCGAACCCGACTATTCCCAAAGTCTTCCCTCTTAACTCGGTTCCTTTACTATACGCTTTCTTTAAGGTCTTAAAATTCTCCGTACCAAACGAAGGCATGCTTCTGTTACTCGAGTGCAGTGAGCGAGAAAGCGAGAAAAGATGTCCCATTACTAATTCTGCAACACTTTGAGAGGAAGCGGCTGGTGTATTGAATATGGTGAGACCCTTCTCACGACCGTACTCCACGTCAATGTTATCCATCCCGACTCCACCACGTCCTACAAACCTCAAATTAGGACAAGCATCCATTAATTCCTTTCTGACTTGAGTCGCGGATCTAACGAGCACACCATCTATGCTATTCGTGTTGATGAATGATTCTAACTCCGATGCCTCGATAAAATCAATGTAAATGGTATGTCCGGCCTCAATTAATGCGTCATATCCTGATGGGCTTATTCCATCGTTTGCTAAAATGTTCATTCTCGATTAGGGTTTTGATCAGATATTCGATCAGATTTTTCTTTCGAAGTCTTTCATAACATCAACTAAAACTTGTACGCTCTCAATGGGTAAGGCGTTGTACATGGAAGCTCTGTAGCCTCCCACGCTTCTGTGTCCTTTGATTCCACTAATTCCCTCTGCAGCCCAAACTGCATCGAAAGCATCCGTGTGTCTAGGGTCATTAAACATGAATGTTGCATTCATGGTAGAGCGGCAACTCTCTTCAGCATGGCCTCTGAATAAAGGGTTTCTATCTATCTCATTGTAAATCAGTTCTGCTTTAGCATTATTGATTTTTTCTATTCCAGCAACTCCTCCTTTAGCCTTTAGCCATTTTAGAGTTAAAAGGGTAGTGAAAATAGAGAATACAGGAGGGGTGTTGAACATGCTGTCCTTAGAGATATGCACTCCTAAATCTAGATAGGCGGGGATGTCACGACCAGTTTTTCCAAGTACGTTCTTGTCAATTGCGTACATGACGGTGCCGGCTGGCCCCATGTTCTTTTGGGCTCCAGCATAAATAAGCTGAAAAGCAGATGAGTCGAATTCCTTACTCATAATATCAGAACTCATATCCGCCACGAGTGGAACTCCAGCAGATGTTGGGGGTTTCTTAAACTGAGTCCCGTAAATAGTATTGTTAGTAGTGTAGTGCAGGTAGCTATGTTTCGAGTCTACTGTGTTTATTTTAGGAATGGATACATACCCTCTTTCCTTAGCACTCGCGACTACTTCAATATCCCCTAAGTGCTTTGCCTCTTTAACGGCCTTGTTCGCCCACGCGCCAGTATCTACATAGGCAGCAGAACCTCCTTCGGGAATTAAGTTATAGGCAGAGGTAAGAAACCCTAGACTAGCACCACCTTGAAGGTAAAGTATTTCAAACCTGTCGGGCAGGTTGAGCAGTTCCTTAGTCAAGGACCTTGTTTCCTCCATCACAGCTACGAAAGGTTTTGATCGGTGAGACATTTCAATTAATGAAAGGCCGTTGTTACCCCAAGACTTAACTGCTTCTGAAGCTTCTTTTAAGACTTCCGGAGGAAGAATACATGGACCAGCGGAAAAATTGTGAACCTTGCTCATAAGTAGTGTTGTTTTACGCCGCAAAGGTCCTAATTAATTTTCATTATTCAAGAAATTAATCACTCTTTTATCATCGGGATTTACACCACTTCTCAACGATGCTACTAGAGCTCCGTTTTCATCTATCAGAAATTTGTGGAAGTTCCATCTTACATTGTGATTGCTCACCCCGTTTTCTGACTCGTTAAGGAGCCATTTGTATACAGAGTGAGTGTTAGAGCCTTTAACACTCACTTTCTCCATCATCTGAAATGTAACACCGAAATTTTTAGAGCAAAAAGCACCAATCTCCTCACTCGTTCCACTCTCTTGTTTCCCAAAGTCATTGCAAGGAAACCCTAAGATCACAAACCCATCACCTCCATACTGTTCGTGAAGTTTCTGTAGTCCCTCGTATTGAGGTGTGAATCCACACTCAGATGCGGTATTTACAATCAAGACCTTCTTCCCTATGAGGCTTTCGAAATCGAACGTTTCTCCTTCTAGGGTGTTACAACTCAAATCATAAAAGCTAGTGTGGGAAACAGTGGGTGTGTATGTGTTAACACCACCGTATAGGTTCCATGCTGAAAATCCGAGTGCGATAAATATTGCTGCGACAAGTGTGATAATAATGTATGTCTTCATTTTAGTAGTCTTTCTTTGAGTTTAGAGTCAGGGAGGTAAGTAATGAGTTTCCTTCTTAATCTTGGAGTGCCGCCATCAAAAGAGTTGGGTTTGATGACTAAAGTTATAAATGCTAAGAATCCAGAAGTTAGGATTAGAGTTGCAATTTCAATTGTATGTGCGAGTTCTGGTAAGATGTTGTTGCCGTAAAGTGATGTTTCTGAAACCTGCTCTAACCCCTTACCGGACACTAAAACAATCAATAGTAAGAGGAACCCAGGTGCTAGCCTTTGAAGTAAGTTACTTATTTTTATTTGCAGTCCTCTAACGATCCATATTCCTATTAGCACTGCTTGTAAAGAGGTAGCAGCTACGACTGCCCAAGCCGCGTTAATGATACTTGTCTCACCTACTTCGGTCACGCTTGTCGCTTTGATAACTCCCACCGTTAATGATATCAGGAACACAGTTTTAATGAGTGCGCCCACACCTAGATTGTCGGTAGCTCTCAATGCAGCATCACCGATCTTAATAAAGCTTCTAAGCCCCACACATAAAAAGAGAACCATTACTATCGGCACTGCGTTAGCATACTTACCTCCGAGAATTATTGCCGTAAACTCTTCTGCTCTTAGAACTAGTATGCCTGTCAGCGGGATAACGATAAGTGTAACAGCGTGTATCGCACTTAATACAGTGTCCTTAAGTCTTTCTTTATTATCCTGCATCATGGACATTCCGCTGAACAGAACGCTGTCGCTTAATTTCCCCAAAACAGTAACAGGGAGCCCCATTAAATATGATGACCTATCGTAGAACCCCGTAAGTGTCCAGTTTGAAGTGGACGCTCCGATAATTGCCGTGTCAACTTTACTAGCAGCGTAATTTAGAAGATTAAACAGGGTGCTTCGGCTACCATATCCCAGCATATCTTTAAGAGCGGTTCGGTTCATGGTAAACCCTGCTGGGCCTGGATATGCTATCCAATAACCTATGCTTAGCAGTGTGTTTTGGGCCAAAAGAGAAACTACATACGCCCAAATCCCAGCTCCATTATAAGCAAGCGTAAGTCCGATTATCAAATTACCGATAATCATGGCTGTACCAGAGCAGAAGAATAGCGACTTGAATTTCATATCCTTTATCAACATGCTGCGAGGCACTACAGATGCTCCAGAGATAATGAAGCTCAGGGCTATCCACCTTAAGACCTCGGTTAGTAGCGGCTCCTCATAGAAATCAGCTACAATTGGAGCTGTGAAATAAACCCCTATAAAAAAGATCACTCCCAACAGTAGGCTGAATGCGAAGGCGGTTTTCCTATGTTCCTTCGTTACTTCGGGTGATTGTATTAAGGAAGGTCCTATTCCTACCTGAGCGAAGATTTCGATGAACCCTACCACCACTAGCGCTATAGCCATGATGCCGAAGGCATCTGTCGGTATCAACCTCGCAAGGATAGCTATGAAGACAAGCTGAAGAATCACCTGAACCACCACGTTAACACTCTGCCACTTTAGTGAAGAGCCGAAATTGGGTTCAGTAGTTCTCTCGGTCATTTAACTCAAACGTTATAGATATCCATTATCGTGCAATGTTTATAGATCTTTTCTCTCTGATGACAGTCACACGTACTTGTCCAGGGTAGGTCATTTCGTTCATGATGCGGGTGCTGATGTCGAGAGAGATTTGGTCTGCCTCAGCATCACTAACCTTTTCACTCTCTACAAGCACTCTAAGCTCTCTACCAGCTTGTATAGCGTAAGACTTAGTCACACCAGGGAACTCAAGTGCTATCTCCTCCAAATTGCGAAGCCTCGTTATGTATGCCTCAACCATTTCACGTCTAGCACCTGGTCTAGCGCCAGAAATAGCGTCACAAACCTGTACGATGGGAGAGATCAGAGTAGTCATTTCCATCTCATCGTGGTGAGCTCCGATAGCGTTTAAGATATCGGGTCTTTCGCCATATCGCTCGGCTATTTTCATTCCTAGAAGTGCGTGTGGAAGTTCGCTCTCCTCATCACTCACCTTTCCGATATCGTGTAGAAGACCAGCTCTTTTTGCGGCTTTAGCGTCCACGCCAACCTCAGCTGCCATAGTTGCACATAGGTTAGCCACTTCTCGCGAGTGTTGGAGTAGGTTCTGACCGTATGATGAGCGGTACTTCATTCTACCGACCATCCTGACAAGTTCGCTATTCATGTTGTGAATACCGAGGTCTATGCAAGTGCGTTTACCGAGTTCCATAATCTCATCCTCAATCTTCTTTATCACTTTGGCTACGACCTCCTCAATTCTAGCAGGGTGTATGCGGCCGTCGGTAACTAACTGGTGAAGAGAAAGTCTAGCGACCTCTCTTCTCACTGGGTCGAAACAAGAAAGCATGATCGCTTCAGGAGTATCGTCAACGATGAACTCAACCCCAGTAGCTGATTCAAGAGCTCTAATATTCCGCCCTTCACGTCCGATGATACGACCCTTTATGTCGTCGTTCTTTATGTTGAATACAGAAACGGAGTTCTCAACAGAATGCTCTGTAGCGACGCGTTGAATTGTTTGAATTACGATTTTCTTAGCGTCAGTGCTAGCCTTAAGTTTTGCCTCCTCCAGGATCTCGCTAACTTGAGCTGCTGCAGCAATTTTAGCGTCCTGTACGGTCTGTTCAACCATATTCTTTTTCGCCTCATCTGCCGACATTCCAGAAATCTTCTCAAGAAGTTCTATAGCTTTAACTCTATCTTTTTCAGTATCGGTATTCCTTTTCTCAATAGCATTCATACGTTGCTGAAGTGAATCTTTATCTTTCTCGAGCTTCCTCTCTAAGTCTTTATTCCGATCGATTTGCTTGTTTAGATTCTTCTCAGTGTTGCGGATGCGGTCCTCTCTCTCGTGAAGCTTTCTGTCTAGATCTTTTCGCTCACCCTTCTGTGTCTCTCTGAGCTCGAAAAACTTCTGTTTTGCTTGGCCTATCTTCTTTTCCTTGATGGCGTCGCCCTTAACTTTTGCTGCTCTAATTATTGATTTAGTTTGGGTTTTAAGACCCAGCCGAAATGCTATGTATCCTAGAACAAGCCCGCCTAATGCTGCGCCTGCTATGTATATTAATGAGTCCATGTGGGTGTAGCCTTACTGGCTCACCCCTCCATTACCGAATCTATGCGCAGTAGTAGGTCGTCTATGCTTTTAGATAAACTCTCGTCCTCAGGTTTTTTATTTTCTGTGGAAGCTGCCTCAGGTTTCCTACCTGATTCTAGCTGTTTATTTTTTATTGATAGTTGTAATGCCGTCATAGCAAACAAGTCAATTCTATCTTTTACTGCGAATTTAGATTTAAGCTCTTCAAGACCTTCATCAACAGCTACAGCCGCTTCCTGAATACCCTCTACTTCCTCTGGGGAAACAGTAAGAGGGTAGGAGCGCCCTGCGATTTCTACGTTGATGTGTTCTTTAGACATACTTTTATTAATCTTTTAAATCTTCAATAAATTTAGACAGGCGTCGATTTCCTCTACCAAAGCGTCGATGTTTTCGGCCGAAAGGGCTACAGTGTCAGGGCTTTGATTTATGGGGTTAGATATAGAAACTTCACTTGCTTTAGCACTCTTAGCACTCATATCCTTCAACTCAGTTTCAAGTTCTTCAATCCTTGAACTAAGCTTTTCTCTCTCATTATTCCTCTCCGAGCGTTCTCTCTCAAAATCTTGTAGCAGGCGTTCAGTTGCCGCGACAAGTTTCTTAGTTTTTTCCTTCAGAGTTTTCATAGAGCAAGTTTCAAAACAAATATAAGGATGTAGTTTTACACTATGGTAAAAAAGTCTGCAAATCTTTCTCTCTTAATCACCTTCGTTTTTGCTTTTACTTTTCTAGGGTCTCTTGTATCCCAAACTCTGCCTCACTTCGTTGCTCCCCTTGATATACCTCTTATCCTCAGCGGTAATTTCGGTGAATTCCGTGGTTCTCATTTCCATACAGGTATTGATATTAAAACCCAAGGCAAAGAAGGCTTCCCCGTACTTGCAGCAGCGGACGGAGATGTCGTTAGGATTAAAGTTAGCCCATGGGGTTACGGAAACGCTCTTTACATCGAGCACGAGGGCGGCTCTAGGACTGTCTATGCCCACCTATCTAAGTTCCATCCTGACATTGATGCATGGCTCTTAGGTAAACTCTATAGTGGAAGAACTCTAGGCTACGATGCTAGGCCATCTAGGGAATTTCATTTCGCAGCTGGTGACACTATTGGATGGTCCGGTAACTCTGGTTCATCGGGCGGCCCACATCTTCATTTTGAAATCAGAGATGCTCAATCTCATCCAGTAAACCCACTTCTTTGGGACTTCGATATTACCGACACTAAGCCTCCCCAAGTAGGAGATTTAATTGTAGTCCCCGTCGACAATCAAGGCTTAGAATTACGACACGAGTCATTAACCGTCACTGCCTCTGATACCACAACGCTTCCACCCGGGATTTATCACTTAGGCGTTGAAGCCCTGGATAAACTAGATGATGCTAAGAATAAATGTGGCATCTATAAACTCGAAGTAGAGGTTAATGGTTCCCCTCATTACTCCTGCACGATTGACACTCTTGATTTCGCGGTAAACAAGGATATGAATGCACATGCTTATTATCCGGCTTGGGATGCACGAAGAAAGTCCATCCATAGATTTGATATCTTGCCCGGAAACAGGTTGTCTATCTATGACAAAGTCCCCGACTCACCCATTTCCATCTCCCACGATTCCACCCTAACCATAACAGTGAATTGTTACGATGCATATTCTAACCTCACAACTATGATATATCATCTTAAAGGCGATAGTAGGCTGTTTAATGACGCAGTGGATGGCCCTAAGATATCAGCTCCAGCTAGTCCCTTTGCGAAGACAGTTCTGCGTGATGGTGGACTGGAAGTTGTTTGGGCTAAAGGAAGCTTCTACAGCAGAGAGCAAGCCTCCATAGCTCTACACGAGCCAGATGAATTTTCAGTGGGCCCATTCGATGCGCCCTTAGCTAAATCCTTTCATGTTTCTATCACAGCTCCTACCTCTCACGATGATTTATGGGTAGCTAGATCAGTTGACGAAAAGGGCCGAATAAGCGGATGCATAACCTGCGATTATAAATCTGGTAAAGTCGTGTTTTCGACCCGATCAATGGGCCGATTTAAACTCACCCGCGACACTGTTCCCCCGAGAGTTTTACCTAAACATTCTGCTACTCCTCTGACCTCGTCTGGCGACCTTGTTTTTCACATAGAAGATGCCCTGTCAGGAGTAGATAAAGTTAAGTGTTCAATAGACGGAGTGTGGGTACTTTTACGTTGGGATCCTAAGAATAAAACAGCCGTATATCTCTCATCTGACTCTCGTCATAAAAGTGGCGTGAAGCAAGTCGTAGAGATCGTAGTGGAGGACGGAGTGGGCCTTAAGTCTTCATGGAAAGGCTCAGTTGTTTTCCCTTAATTGCGTCTTAGTTTTGTTTTAACAGAATTATAATCCAGATAAAACAAAGCTTTGATTGATAGTGAGTTGACAAAGCTCTCCTCGAGCATTTGTTCCCAATTATCTATGTACGATGTTGGCAGTTGGCCGCCAGAAGAATTAAGAGTGTTCTTCCACACCACGCTCAGTTCACTTCCGGGGGAGAAATACCATTTGAAACCTAGGTCTACACTCCATGCATTGTAGTTAAGATCGTAATCTGTGGTTCCGTCTTCGTTAGGGAATAGTATTACTGAAGGAGAGAGTGTTCCGTCTATTTGTAGGTCGTAAAAATCGTGGTATGCAACCGTGCTCCAGTTGTGCCTGATTCGTGCTTCAATGCTAGCTTTTCTCGAGAAGGAATATGACCCTGAAAATATCTGTGTTTTCGTTTTATAATCTCGTCTCCCGAACACGCTCTTATCTCCGTCCAAGGGCCCCTCAATTAAATAGGCAAAGTCCTTTTGGTTAATCTTGTTGGTGAAGTCATATGTGTACCTAAAAGACAACTTATCTGATACTCTAAACCTTGGAGATATATTAGCCCCAAGCTCTTTCCAGTCATTGCCCTCATCCTCTACAAAACCATATCCACCATCAATATCTATTGCTAATTTCTTACTGTAATCAGTTGATATTCTTACTCTAGGAGCGAACCATCTAGGAGTTATCCAGTATAGCCCATCAACTCTGGAGTCGAAGTAATTCCGTCCTTCTAGAGGTTGTCCGTCTATGCCTATGTTTATGTACTGGAAGTTCTGAGACAGTGCATGCATTGTAAGAGAAACCATATTACTTGTCTTTTCTCTCGGTTCAAAAAGCCTTGATTGATGGTAAGTAGCATTTACTCCTAGACGAATAAAGTTCTTCGTGGGTTCTATAATTTTCAATCCCAGTATAATAAAATCTCCAACTTCGTTTGGTGCTCTCAGGTACCCCAAATCATTTGGGTCATAAAATTCAGATTCAACAGTGTGGTTATAGCTGAAAGTAAACATTCCAGAAATCTTTCTAACTCCCATCGACCATTTGTAACCATCTTCACCCAGGCCAGCTACATTCGAGTAGTGCTGGTTATAAGCTCCGGAACCGCTTAATTCGTAGGTGTTTGCCTTGTTTCTCAGCTGGAATTTCGTCCCCTGAACTAGGGCGTCAGTTCCGTCACCTTCGCGTGCCACATAAGTGCTGATGGCATGTATGTAACTATTGTTAGGTAGGGTTTGGTCTAAAGCAGCAACAGAATAACTCGTGAGCCCATTTTCAATCGTGTCGTTTACTGTGAAAGCTTGAAATGCCCCTATGCCTAATCCGCTTGACGTCCTCCCAGAAAACTTTGTAGCGTTTACGAGCTGACCTTCATCACCAACTCTGCGAGAATAGAAAAGTCCGGTTTTATTAAAAATTTCTGTTCCCTCGGTGAAAAACGGCCTGTTGTCAGAAAACCGTATTTCGTAAGGCGACAGATTCAGGACCAGATTATCTGAAACCACCTGCCCAAAGTCGGGAATTAAAGTCATATCGAGAGTAAAGGCGTCGCCTATTCCAGCCTTTAAATCCACCCCTCCATTAACGAGCGTTCCTAACCCTCCGTCTTCAGCACTCTCCGCGTAAGCAGATATATATGGGTTTATTGATAGTCTAGTAGGAGGGGAGATGTTGCGTAATCCGTGCAGCTCTCCACTTTCGTAAATATCAAAACCGTCCCTTGCAGGGTCTACCGACCTCCAAAAACTCCTCTCTCTATATCTTCTTATATTTCGGTCGAAGTTTACCCCCCATATTTGGTCTTCATCTATAGGCATTTTCGAGAATCTGAGTGCCGACCATGGGATCTTAAACTCAGCCACCCATCCTTCTGCGTTTAATGAAGTCTCTACCTCCCAAACTGCATCCCAACCACTATCCAAGCCTCCGGATGAGACTAGCATATCTACTTGAATTCCTGCAGGGGACGTAACGAATATAAACCCGTTACTTCCGTCGTTATATGGCGAGAACCAAAACCCAAACTCGTCTGTATTCTCTAACCTATCCCTTTCTGAGAGTTGCATTAGTATGGAATCCGGCGCTGTGTCTAACATCACCCCGAGAACATAAATTGCTTCGGTGTCGTACGCTATCCGTACAATGGTTTTTTGAGATGGATCTGCATAAGGGTTGGGATTATGTTGAGTGAACCCGGAGCTCGGTGCGACTTCTCCCCACACCGCATCATCTCCATCGCCATCAATAACTATAGTCTCGTTTTCACTTAAACGGTAGGCGTGGATTTCTTTCTGTATATATGGCTTTAGCGATTGAGAAAATATATTCGAGATGTTTAACAATGAAATAATTACGACTAGCGATATCGCTGTAATCCGCATTACCTGTAGATATTCTCGCTATTCAGCCACCGCTGAAATTTCCTTGCGTTACGCTTATGCTGATTGAAATTGACGGCGAAGCTATGCTTGCCAGTTCTCCCAGGTTCAGCACACATGAATAAATAGTCATGCACCTCGGCATTTAGAACAGCCTCAATAAAAGTAGGTTCCGGTGTTCTTATCGTTCCGGGAGGTAATCCCGTGTGAAGGTATGTGTTGTATGGCGATTCAAATACAAGATGCTCTCTTAACACTCGTCTTATTGAAGCATCACCCACGGCGTAAATTACTGTTGGGTCTGCTTGGAGGGCTTGGCCAATTTTAAGCCTATTCAGATAAAGTCCAGCTACTGTAGGAGCTTCACTTAGAGATTTTGTTTCTGCCTGAACTATCGATGCGAGGATTACAGCTTCTTCTGGTGTCAATCCCTGAGCTTTTGCTTTAGCTATCCTATCTTCCGTCCACCATTTTTTACTTTCCTTTAGCAATCTTTCAACGGCTACTTCTGCGTTTGTTTCCCAATACATATTGTATGTATTAGGTATAATCTGCCATCTAATGCTGTCTGGCTCAATGAGCCTAAGTATTTCTAAGCTATCAGCATAAATGGGCATGGCAATTTTTCCTGCGATTACAGCTAGGTCCCTTGATGATGGAACCACGACTCTAACGTCGCCCCTTTTTCCCGTCACAAGCGTATTAGCAGCCTCTCCAATTGTAAGGTTCCCTCCAAGTTCATATTTGCCTGGTTTCAATCTATCACCCCAACCCCTCACCCAAAGCACCCTCGCTATACGATCTCCATGACCACCCGCTCTACTCACTGCGCTGTCTACTTCTGCGAGCATTTCCTCAGTGGTGCTGCCAGGAATAAGGTAAATGGTCGCCACTGCTTCTTCATTATTTAGTAGTCCGCCATACCAGTGTCCTAAAAGCCCCACAAAAATGGTCAGTGATATGAGTTTTCCTATTCCGCCATATATTAAAAACTTCCACCCATATTTTTTCACCATAGCCTTTAGCATTCTACTAAGCATATTTTCAGTATTTAGAGAAAGTTTGAAACAAAATTACATCTTTCCACTCGCCATTAACCTTCAGCCAGTCCTTTCTTTGTTCAGTAGCAGTAAATCCACATCGCTCAAAAAGCTTCATGCTAGGTGTATGGCTAGAAGGCACTTCTGCATATAACTGGTGCAGCCCTAGTGTCTCTAACCCATACTTTTTAAATAATTCCAGCCCCACGGCTGCATGCCCCTTGCGTCTAGCGTCTGCCTCAATAGCAACCCCTACTCCGGCTCTCATGTTGCCCGCGTCGAAATCGTATAAATCCATAGCCCCTACAGTAATCCATCCGTTTTCCGTTTTCCAATCCAGCATCAGCCTCAGCTGCTTATCCCTGTGAAGGTCATGTCCACCAGTTGCGTACTTAATCATGGTAGCCTCTGAGTAGGGAGTAATAGTAGCACCTAACCACCACATTGATGCGTCGTTTTCGAGACGCAACAAAGTGGGCACATCTGTGGGTTCTATAGCCCGGAGTCTATGTGTGTTATTTTCCAACTGTTTCTGAACTTAACGCGAAGTTAGACGCCTTATCTTTCGGACGAACTCTTTAGGGGTGAATTTAATATCATAATATTGTCATTTATGGCGCTTGAAATCGAGAAAACATCCATTGAGGGATTAGTAGTCCTACTACCGTCAACGTTTAAGGACGAACGTGGAGTGTTTTCGGAAACTTTCTCTCAAAGAGATTTCTATGAAGCTACTGGAACCGATGTTGTCTTTGTTCAAGATAATGAGAGTGTTTCTGTCCGTGGTGTTCTTAGAGGTCTTCACTTCCAAACCCCACCTTACGGGATGGGTAAGCTTGTGAGAGTAGTTCAGGGTTCTGTTATTGATGTGGCAGTCGATATAAGGAAAGCCTCACCGACTTATGGTCAGCACGTACAGGTGTTGTTGTCAGCTTCTAACAGAAAACAGTTCTGGATTCCAGAGGGCTTCGCTCATGGTTTTCTCGCACTTGAAGATGACACTCGAGTGTCGTATAAATGCACATCTTTTTACAATCCATCTGCTGAGGAGAGTTTACTTTGGAAAGACTCGGAGTTAGCCATTGACTGGTCTCTCAATGACGAGCCTTTAGTTTCTGAGAAGGATAATCAAGCTGGTGCTTTTACAGATTTCGCATCTAAATTTTGATTCTAAAAACCTTAAATTCATTTCACATGTGTAGGGTTTTATATTGGATTCTTCCGCTATTATTCTTTGTCTCTTCCTGCTCTGATTTTTATGACGTGGTAGATTTGAAGTCGTTAAATCTCTCTTCTAGTGCTGAAGATGTCGTAGACGGCAAACTGGTAGCAGGAGAATATTTATTAGAAGGTTCCACGCATCGTTCTGAGGAATTTTTTAGAACTGGGAAAAAGTCACTGATCTTAGATGCGGAAAATCCATACGGTTTCGTTTTAATGCTAAGCGACGTAAAAAAGGGAGATTCATACATTATTTCTATGTGGATGAGTCTTGAAGCAGAGCCTGGAACTTTCATCATCTCAGGTGACGGAGAATCGGGTAAGTTTTATAAGAAAAACCACATTATTATTGATGAGGATAACGGCTGGGGACTGATAAAAACGGTCTTTATAGCTAACGAAGATTACTCGGAATTGAAAATGTATGCTCTAAATAAATCCAGTAATCCCGCATACTTTGATGATCTAAGTATTGAGGGCTTTTTACAGCATAGGTTACCTCCCGTGACTTCACCCGTGAAAGAGTTAAGAATAGAATTAGCCCCTGCTGAACTTGCCCAAATATCCCTATACAGGGAACTAGCATTAGAAAGGGGAGTTATCACGGGGGATTTAAAAAAGTACGTGAATGCTTTCATCACTGATGATGAAGTTCGTATTCCAATAAAATTGAGAATTAAAGGGGATTGGGTTGATCATGTTGAGTCTGATAAATGGTCTTTTAGAATTAAGATATCTGGCAATTACGCTTACAGTGGGTTGAAGAAATTCTCCATTCAAAACCCTTCAACTCGCTCCTTTATGATGGAGTGGTTCGCACATAAACTTTTTGAGAGAGAAGACGTGCTGACAACGAAATATGAGTTCGTGTCTGTTTTCGTGAATGGACAGCAAATGGGTGTTTATGCTCTAGAAGAACATTTCGATAAGCAGCTTTTAGAACGTAATAACCGTAGAGAGGGCCCCATTGTCAAATACGACGAGTCAGGTGTTTGGGAGCAGCATTTAGTAGAGACTAATGAAAAGCAGTTTTACTCCCTTCCTACACTTATGGCCTCCGAAATACTTCCGTTCAAGAATAAAAAGACCTATAAAACTCCTACTCTCAAAGAGGCTTTTGAAATAGCCGTAGATCATATGGACCGCTACAGAAATCACGATGTGAATGTAGATGATTATTTCGATTTGGAGTCTCTAGCTAAATTCCTAGCTTTAAGTGATGTGTTGAATGGGAAGCATGGGCTGATTTGGCACAACCAACGCCATTACATGAATCCCATCACCGGAAAATTAGAACCCATAGCCTTCGATTGCTTCACAAAACTAGACGAGGTGAGTAACTCTGTTGACATGCTCGGAGTTAATTGGTTGCTTAAAAAGTCTCACACCCTCACAGAAGTCCTGTTGTTTAACTCGGAGCTGAACAGTCTGTACTTGAGTTATGTGAATAAATACTCATCCCAGGATTTTCTAACGTCGACAATCTCAGAGCTTGAGGAAGACATTAATACTCTCGAAACACTCCTTCAATACGAGTATCCTTTCTATGAGTTCAATGAAGATTACTTTTTCTCCAATGCAGCTCAATTGCGTGAGCTTTTGAATAGCTTCAAATTCGAGAAGGTGCGGGTTGAAGTGGCAGAACAGTCTTTTAGTGAACTTCCTCCAAATGTTTTGTATGAGGAAATTGCGTTAAATGCGTACACCCAAACAAGTTCTGAGCTGTTGCTTAAAAACTTCCATTCTTCTTCACTTGAAGTGATAGGGTATTCTGTTAAAAGCAATAAGGACTCTGTTATTTATTTCCCTGAAGCTCTCGAACTCTCAGAGTTTAACAGCGAATCTAGCAGTGCCTCGCTTTTAATTGAATCCAATCCTCGATACTTACACTACCGCGCTTTAAATTGTGGAGATCGTGTATTCGTAGAGAAAATCAGCAAGTGGGGGCGCAAACACTTTACGAATATTCGCGAGACATCTCTGTTAGCCCTAGGCGTTAAAAGCGGCGAAGGCGACATAGTAATTTCTAAGGGCGTTTATGAAATCTCTTCAGATATCGTAATCCCAAAGGGACGTGTAGTTGTTTTCGAAGCTGGTGTTATTTTGAATTTGATTAACAACGCTTCATTTATTACTCACTCACCAGTAGAGATGAATGGTACGGCGGGTATGCCGATTTTAATCACGTCTTTGGATTCTACAGCTAATGGATTCGTGGTGATAGCTCCGGGTGAAAAATCGGTACTATCTCACGCTCATTTCGAGGGTTTGAATACACTTCATAAGAATAACAGAACTTTGACTGGCGCAGTGACCATTTATGAGGGGGAGGTGTTGCTAGAAAGCTGTACGTTTAAGGATAATCACTGTGAGGACGCTTTGAATCTGATTAGGTGTGACTTCGTTATGGATAACTGTAAGGTTTATGGGACTTTCTCCGACGGATTCGATGCCGATTTCTGTACTGGATTGGTTATTAATTCTGAGTTTTATAATACAGGTAATGACTGTCTTGATTTTTCTGGAAGCCAAATCACAATCAACTCCTGCACCGTCCGAAATTCAGGGGATAAAGGGATTTCTTGTGGCGAAAACTCTCATTTGACGATTGTGAACTGCGAAATAGACAGTGCGTTCATTGCTATCGCAGCTAAAGATCTTTCTAGTGTTGTGGTTGAAGAAGTGAGTATTTCGCGATGTGACTATTCTTTCGCGGTGTTTCAGAAAAAACCTGAATACGGGCCGGCTACTATTGTTGTCGATTCGTTATCTACCGACACCCGGAGTGCAAAGGACCCTAAAAAAGTCAACTACCTGGTTGACAAAAACTCTATTCTTTTTTACTTGGGTGAAGAAATAGTGGGCGAAGAGCACATTGACATCGATAAGCTGTACTTGCAATAACTTTTCAGGATTAGTTGACAAATAAGTGGATGATACGCAGGGGGTTCTGACTTGTCAAATTAATTTTGTTCTATGCAAAAGTTCTTCTTATCCATCTTCACAATACTAGTTGTAGCATTTATTTTCTTAGCTTCAGCTTCTCCGTCGCCTCCATTAACTCATTCCATAGTTATATCGCCAGTTATACCCACCTCACTTAGCTTGGCGGGTGAAGAAGTTCCGTTAGAGAGCTTTGGGGTTATAGAGGCGTTGGATAAGGAGTTTATCATCAACACATACAGGCACAGTTCGACTATCCTTTATTTGAAAAGAGCGGCTAGATGGTTTCCACTCATAGAGCCCATTCTTGCGGAACATGGTGTGCCGGATGATTTCAAATATTTAGCAGTTATTGAGAGTGGATTGAGTCAGGTGGTGTCACCTGCTGGTGCTAGTGGGTTTTGGCAGTTTATGAAAAAGACAGCCCCTGAATACGATCTAGAAGTTAGCACTACAGTTGACGAAAGGTATCACGTTGAGAAATCAACAAGAGCAGCTTGCATATATCTCCTTAAGTCCTACGAACAGTTCGGGAGTTGGTCCCTCGCAGCGGCTTCTTACAACATGGGTAGAGCTGGAGTCTCAAACCGGCTCAAAGAGCAGGGGGTGAGTAGCTATTGGGATTTGCATTTAAATGCAGAGACAGCACGGTACGTTTATAGAATGATAGCCCTAAAGGAGGTTCTGTCTAGGCCAGGAGATTATGGTTTTAAACTCACGCCTTCAGATTTATACAGCCCTCATGATACTCGCGTAATCAATGTGTCTTCGACAATTTCTGACTTGAGTGTGTTCGCTCTGGAGCAAGGATCTAATCTTCACGAATTGAAATCCCTTAATCCTTGGCTCAGAAAGAGCAGCTTAACTGTTGCCGCAGGATCTAGCTATGACTTGTTGTTGCCGAATACGGTGATGGAGTAAGCAGTGGTGCTGACCTTGCGTAGCTGCTGGTTAGAACCTGGTGCTATTTCAGTAATAACAGATTTAGATGCAGCACTGTTTTGCGAGAAGACTTCCTCTAGGGATTTAATGACTCCTGCAGGCACACCGTATTTAAGGAACTCACTCATTAACTGCCCAGCATCTGCCTTACGTGCTGCTTCTTTCAGAAGCTTTAGTAATTCGATTCTGTTTTCAACGCGTAGTTTATTTGAGGAGAATCTATCGTCTCGGGATAAGGCCGTTAATTCTAATACGGAACAAAGTCCGTGGAACTGTGAGTCACTGCCCACGGCGAGAACTATCTCGACATCGTTAGCCACAGATAAAATTTCGCCGTAGGGCGCGATGTTAGGATGTAAGGAGCCGCTACGACTGGGAGAAGTGCCGTTCATTAAGTAGTTGCTGGCCTGATTTATGAGAGCCGCGAGGCCGCTTTTTTCTAGGCTTACCTCAGCGTACCATCCTTGGGCGCCTGTGGCTCTGGCGTATAGGCCGGTGAGAGCGGCTGAGCGGATTTGGTCTGAAGCAAGAATATCCATAAAAGCCACCGGAAGTTTAGTGGGCGGGCCGTCGGCACTTCCGTTGAGGTGCATGAAACCTGTCTCGGCTTGGACTACGACGTCGTATGCGAGGCGAGTGGGCTCATTTGAAAAGCCCACGAGTCTAATATGCACCAAGTTGGGGTTGTTAAGGGCTAGGGTTTTAGGTGTGAGGTTGAATTTAATGAGATCCTTTCCCTTGAAGTTTTGGAGGAGGATATCACAACAGGAGATGTATTGTTGGAGTTGAGACTGACCCTCTTCTGAGGCGAGATCTAGTTTTAGTACCTTCTTGAAGGTATTCGCAGCGGCGTAATATGAGGAGGTGCCGCTACCCGTGGTTTCTGATTTGGTTAGCCAGCTTCTAGTTACGTCACCGTGAGTGGGGTGTTCGATCTTTATTACTTCCGCGCCCCCTTCAGCAAAGAATGAGCCAGCTAGTGGGCCAGCTAGGACTGAACTCAGTTCGAGGATTTTTAGCCCTTTAAATGGGAGGTTAGATTCCATCTTTAGAGCCGGTTTCTTGCTGAGTATTCATGGCTGAATAAAGGCCACTAGAAGTGAGTAGCTCGGAGTGTGTGCCACGCTCTACAATCTGGCCGTCTTGGATAACCAGGATGAGGTCAGCGTGCTTGATGGTTGAGATTCTGTGGCTTATGATTAAGGTGGAGCGCGATATGTTTTTTGAGGATAAATTATTCAGAATGTGCTTCTCTGTGGATGTGTCCACAGCAGATAGGCAGTCGTCGAGGATGAGGATTTCTGGGTTGCGTATAAGTGCTCGGGCTATGCTTATGCGTTGTTTTTGGCCTCCGCTGAGATTAACACCTCGCTCCCCTAAAATGGTGTCGTACCCGTTCTTAAGGCCTTCGATATCTGATGCGACTCCTGCTAGAGTTGCTGCATGTTTTATGGCGTCTAAGCTAGCCCCGTTTTTCTTTCCGAAGCCTATGTTGTTGGATATAGTATCCGAGAATAGAAAAACGTCTTGCGGTACGTAGCCAGTTTTATTTCTGTGCTTCTTAAGGGAGGTTTCTTTGAGGTCCTTACAATCGTTAAATATCTGTCCTGTTGTGGGGTCTATTAGTCGCATGCAAAGGCTAGCTATTGTAGATTTCCCGCTACCTGTTCTTCCTGTTATTGCTAGTGTTTGTATGGGGGGTAAGGAGAATGAGATATCCTTTATAGCTTCTATTCCCGTGTCGGGATATGTGTAGCTGACATTTGAGAAGATTAAGCCGGGGTCAGTGTTGGTGGGTGAGCTAGCCGAAACTGTGTTTTCGTCGGGTTCGGAGATTTCTGGCTTCGTATTGAGGAAGACTAGAATTCTGGCCATAGAGGCCTCTGCTTTTTGGACTAAAGAGGTAACCCAACCCACAGACGCAAAAGGCCAAGTCAGTAGATTCACATAGAAAATAAACTGGAATATGTGGCCCAACTCGAGCTTTCCAGCCATAACCTGCGTTCCTCCCACATAAACTGTGAGTACGGTGCTAAGGCCCACTAGAAGTACAATTATAGGCATGAACATTGCCTCCACCTTTACAAGCTTGAGGGTTTTTTCCTTGTACTCGTCAGTTTCTACCTCAAACCTTGTAGCGGCTTGAGATTCCTTGTGATAAGATTGAAGGACTCTTATGCCAGAGATGTGCTGCTGAACGAATGTGCTTAAGTTCGATTGTGATGCAGAAACTGAATCGCTTAGCTCATTGATCCTAGAGGAGATAATGTAAATGCCTATGGACATCAGTGGAAGTGGGAGTAGGGCGTAAAGGGTGAGCTTGAGGTCTATGCTTACCATCACACCTACGACAATCACGATTAAGGCCACTAGGTTGAGGGTGTACATGACTGCCGGGCCTAGGAACATTCTTACCCTGCTTACGTCTTCGGAGATGCGGTTCATTAGGTCTCCCGTATCGTTAGATCGGTAGAAACGAGTGTCGAGAAGTTGATAGTGGGAGAAGATTTTCTCCTTTAAGTCGTACTCCATTAGGCGGGAGTTGACGATGATGGTTTGGCGGGTGTAGTATAGGAATATGCCTTTAATTAAATACGTGATGAGGTACAGTATGGCTTGTAGAATAGCTATTAAAACCACTAGCCTATGTACATCGGATTTAGTTTCTATTTCCCCACCCCAAATCTCATCCAGCCCCGTTAGCTCACCCACTTTCGAGAGGATTTCAGGAAGGGCGATAAAGCTATCATCTGAAATTTCAGCTCCTGGAGCTAGGTAGCTATCGTGTGCGTCCTTGAGTGCGTTGATTCCTTCTCCAACAAGGGCTGGAGCGAAAACAGCAAGGACGTTTGTGAGAAGAATAAAAATAATCCCAGCAAACAATCTTCCCCTGTATTTCCAAAATAAGGGTGCTAATGTTCTTAGGGATTTCATCTAAATATTAGAACTTAAAATTCCAAGTAAAAGATGGAAGGATGGGGAATAGACTCACTTGTTTCGCGGAAACTTGTAGGGTTCCATCAACGGGAGAGCCTTCAGTATCGAAGTATAAGAAGTAGGGGTTAGCGCGGTTGTAAAGGTTGTAAACGCTGAAAACCCAATGGCTGTCATAATTCCTTTTCTTCTGAGAAGTATACGTAAAACTGATATCAGCTCTGTGATAATCCGCCATGCGGTATCCATTCCTATCTCCGTAAACATTCGTGACAAGTCCTTCGACAATGTAGCGTTGTTCTGGAAGAGTAATGGAGTTTCCTGTTGCGTAAACGAATACTCCCGCTACCTTCCATTGTGGATTTATGGTGTAGTCCAAAACCAAACTTACATCATGCCTCCTATCGTATTTAGCCGGGAAGAGCACCCCGTCATTGAGGTCATCAAATAACCGATCTGTTTTACTCCAAGTATAGCCCAGCCAACCATTTAATCTTCCCGTGCGCTTCTTGATAAATACTTCCAGCCCGTATGACCATCCTGTTCCGAAAACTAAGTTGTTATCTGTGTTAGTGCCGATATTGTCAGTAGGAAGTGTGTTCTCTCCATAATCAACGAGGTTTTCAAGATCCTTGTAATATGCTTCAAGTGAAGCTTCCCATTCGTTATTCTCTCCTAGGTCGGCAAAAACCCCTGTGCTGTATTGTCTGCCCCATTGAGGCTCGACAATGTCAGATGATGGAACCCAAACATCCATGGGCATTGACGATCCGGATAAGGAGGCAAGGTGAACGTACTGGTAATTCTCACTGAAGCTGGCTTTTACACTCGTCTTAGGTCCGGTTATTAGTCTAGCCGATATTCTAGGTTCCCATCCGTTGTACTTCTTCACCAGTTCACCGTCCCCGTAGGTCGTGCTCGCAAGGTTAGGATCTAGAGGAGTTCTAGTGAAAGGTCCCACGTGTCTAAAGTCACTGTACCTAATGCCGGCGTGGATTAGTAGGACTTCGTTTACCTCGAACTCGTCTTCCAGATAGATGGCCGTTTCATGGCTATAGGTATCGCTAGACGATCCTAAGTCATAGGGTGTGTCACCCTGACGGGCAAAGTAACTAACGGGCCTAAACTCGTGAAAAACGTAATCCACTCCGGTTTTGATTTTATGCCTAGAGTTAGGGTAATAACTCAATTGAGTCTTAGTGCCCCAATCTTCAATGCCGGTGTCGAACCCGAAAGTGAAATCCTCTTGGCCTATGGACAAATCGCATTCGTAGTTACTATAGATGGCGCTGGTGTTGAGGAAAAGTTTGTCGTTGAAAAGATGGTTCCATCTTACAGACCCTGTTGCATTTCCCCAGGCAATAGATGAGGATAGATCAGATTCAGTACTAGCGAATGAAAATACATCTCTCCCAAAATACCCGCTCATGAAAATCTGGTCCTTGTCACTGATTCGATGATTCACCTTCATGTTAAGGTCATAGAAGTGATAGCCGGAACCGGCGGCAGGGGTGGTGTCCACATATGGTTTTGTGATAACGTCTATGTATGTCCGTCTTCCTGAGATGATGTAGCTAGACCGGTCTTTTTCTAGTGGACCCTCGGCCGTAAGACGGGAGCTAATAAGTCCTATGCCGCCCGTGAGTTTATGTTCGCGCCTGTTGCCTTCTCTAAGTCCAATGTCCAAAACGGAGGAAATCCGTCCTCCAAACCTGGCAGGCATAGAACCTTTGTATATGTCCACGTTACTTATTGCATCGGCATTGAAAACACTAAAGAACCCGAAGAGGTGTGTGGCATTGTATACCGTAGCGTTGTCGAGGAGGATGAGGTTTTGGTCGGGGCCGCCACCTCTAACGTAAAATCCAGAGTTTCCTTCCCCAGAACTTTGAATTCCAGGTAGGAGTTGAATTGCCTTTAGGATGTCTACTTCTCCGAACAGAGCTGGTAAGCTCTTGATGGTTTCGATGTTTACGTCTACACGACCTACATCAGCGCTCTGTGTATTGTTAGTTCTTGTGCCCACCACTTCGGCTCCACCTATCTCTATAGTTGAGGGTTGTAGTTCTATATCTAAAACGAAACCTTTAGTCATATTAAGCGACTTCGATAGCTTTTTATACCCGATAAAGGAATATAGTATTTCGCTTTCTCCGTGAGGCAATTGTAGGCTGTAGAATCCGTACAGATTTGTGGACACGCCCTTGTTCTCTCCGTCGATTACTATGTTAGCCCCTAGGATGTATTCTCCCGTAATGGCATCTCTGACTCTCCCGGAAAGGGTGTGGGTTTGGGCTTGAAGATCCAGCCCCAACGTAGTTGATAAAATCAACATATAAGTTATCCAAATGTGGTTTTTCATTGCTTCAGTAAAGGTACACTCGCGTAACTTGTAAGCGGTAAAATGCGTATGAATTTTCACATATATTTAGTTGTTGTCGCTATTGTTTTTAGTGCATGCTCGGAAATTAGCTATGACGATCATAGGGTGTTTAGGTATAATGAAAGTGCGGGCATTTCAACTTTAGACCCAGCACACTCAAGGAGTCTAGAGCTGATGTGGGTTGTAGATGCCCTTTACGATGGCTTAGTAGAGTTGTCTCCAGAACTGAAAATTATACCCGCCCTAGCTCAGAGCTGGGAGATAAATGGTAACACGTATATCTTTCACTTGAGGCATGGAGTTATGTTCCAAAGTGGGAGGGAAGTTATAGCCTCAGATGTCGTGAAGAGTTTTCAGAGGCTGTTGGATCCAGAGGTCGCGTCTTCGGGCGGTTGGATTCTAGAGGCCGTTAAAGATGGGGGGATAGTAGCCGTCGATGATAGGACGGTCCAGATTACTTTGAGTAAATCGTTCCCTCCGTTTCTGGGTCTACTCACTACAACATACGCGTCGGTGGTGGACACATACGCGTCGGGTGATTTAAGAGTGGAGCCTGCGGGCACGGGGCCGTTTAATTTAGCGTGGTGGGTTGACGAAGTGGCTATAGTGCTTCATAAAAACCCAAAGTATTGGGAGCACGATGAGTACGGAGTGAGGCTTCCGTATCTAGAAGCAGTGCATATCGATATGGTTCCCGATATGGGGTCGGAGTATATGGGGCTTTTAAAAGGTAGGTATGATTTTATGAGTGGTTTGCATCCGGCCTACATGGAGGATTTAATGGACTCGGAAGGTGGGCTAGCCAGTAAGCATGAAGGTGTGTTGAGTTTGGAGAAAATACCTTTTTTGAAAACTGATTACCTAGGGATTTTAGTTGATTCGAATCTCGTGAATATGAAGGGTCACCCGCTTTTAGATAGTAGGGTTCGAAAAGCTCTAAGTCTTGCAGTGGATAGAAGGAGTATTGCGAAAAACCTAAGGAGGAACTCGGTTAAGCCTTCAGATAGGTTTATTCCTCCATCTATGCCAGGTGCTGCAACAGGCGTCGAGGTTGAGTACGATGTCGAAGAGGCGAAACGGCTTTTAGTCGAGGCTGGGTATCCAGGTGGGGTAGGTATCCCGGAGATAGAACTGGGAACGACCGCTGATTATGTGGATTTATGCTCGGCGATCCAGCATGGATGGGAGGAGATAGGAATAACTGTTCAAGTGGACCTGGCTGCATCTTCCATACAAAGAGAGAGGGTCTCTACTTCTAAAATCGAGATGTTTCATAAATCGTGGCTTGCGGACTACGCAGATGCGGAGAATTTTCTGGGACTATTCAGGCAGGTGAATTTCTCTCCCGGTGGGCCTAATTACACACACTTTTCCAGCAAAGAATTCGAGCAAATATTTGATAGCTCAATGATGGTCTCCAATGATGCCGAGCGGTGGGATATGTATAAGGGTTTGGACTCCATAATATTTGCAAACACACCCATAATACCATTGTTTCACGACCAAGTAACACATTTCGTGAGAAAGGAGGTAGAGGGGTGGGTGATGAGTCCCGTGAACAAGCTTGATTTGAGGAGGGTGAAAAAACGCGCTGTCAATTAATCCTTCAGTATCTTGCGCAAATGCTTAAGATTGATGTCCATACACACATACTGCCTAGGTATATGCCTAAATGGTCTGAGAAATTCGGTTATGGGAACTTCATTCATTTAGAGGATGGCTCTCGTCCTGGATACGCAAGGATGATGCAGGGCGACACCTTTTTCAGGGAGATTGCATCGAATTGTTGGGATGAGCAGCAGAGGGTTGAAGAGTATGGAGCTTCAGGGGTGCAGGTGCAGGTAGTTTGTACCATTCCCGTTATGTTTTCTTATGGAGCTAAAGCCAAAGACGCTCTCGAGCTAGGTCGCTTCCTCAACGATCATATCGCGGAGCTTGTCACGCGCTTCCCGAAAAAATACGTGGGACTTTGTACAGTGCCTATGCAGGATGTGGACCTTGCGATAAAAGAACTGGAGCGCGCTAAAGAGATAGGGCTTTCTGGTGTGCAGATAGGATCTAATATTAATGGTCTTAATTTGAACGAACCTCAGTTCTTCCCGTTTTTCGAGGCTTGCTCGCGACTGGATATGTCTATTCTAGTTCATCCGTGGGATATGATGGGTAAGGCTGATATGGAGAGGTATTGGTTGCCGTGGTTAGTGGGGATGCCAGCCGAGATGTCTAGGGCGGCCTGTTCGATGATATTCGGTGGTGTATTCGAGAGGTTGCCGAATTTAAGGGTTCTGTTCTCTCACGCAAGTGGGGCTTTCCTAGCTACATTAGGTAGGATAGAGCATGGATTCAATTGCCGTCCCGATCTAGTAGCTATAGATAATCCCATTAACCCTAGAGATTATACGGGTAAGTTTTGGGTTGACTCGATAACTCATGACGAGAGGTTGTTGAGATATGTTATGGAGATGCAGGGAGCGGATAAAATCTGTATGGGTACCGATTACCCTTTCCCTCTAGGAGATCTGGAGTTCGGATCTTACATGGAAAAAATGAATCTAGATGAAGAAACTCTAGCGAAACTTTTTCACGGTTCAGCTATTTCTTGGTTAGATTTGGACATCAAAGATTTTAAGTAAACGAGCGAAGCCTCCACCGAGACTAATATGAGTGTAGATAAAGACATACTGGAATTAATTGAAAAATGCAAGAAGGGAGACCGTCGCGCTCAGTTCGATATGTACGGCAGGTTTTCGGGTCTACTGTTTGCCGTGGCTCTGAGGTACACAAACACAAAAATTGATGCTGAAGATGTAGTCCAAAACGCTTGGGTCAAGATTTTTAGTAAAATGTCTTCTTTTTCTGAAAATAATTCTTACGAGGGTTGGATGCGTAGAATAGTAGTAAACACAGCTATTACGCTCTATCGTAAAAACCAAAAACACGCTAATCAGCTAGATATTGATGAAGTTCATGCAACCCCTGCGGACTTAGCTGCGTCCATACAATGTGACTTTACTCGTGAAGAGCTTGAACGCGCAATAACGCGTTTACCTGAAGGGTACGGTTTGGTCTTTAAACTCTATATAATAGATGGTTATAAACATAAAGAAATAGCAGAGATGCTCGGCATTGAAGTGAATACTTCGAAGAGTCAGCTCAGTCGTGCGAAGAAACATCTTCAAAACGCGCTCTTTCATATGGAGAAAAAAGCCCAACCTAACCCCGACGAAGACACAAACGACGAAGACAAGAACATAGATTCAGTAATTTAAGATATAAAATGACCCCATCTACAGATCCATTTGAAAAGCATATTCATGGCCTATACAAAGGTCATGAAGTTCCTGCGCCATTAAGTGCGAAGGAGAATGTATTCAAAAAACTTGATGATATTCGTATTAAGGGATACGTGAACAAAGCGCTACTTGCAACGGTTGTTTCTGTTGCTGCTATTGTTTGGTTTTACTCACCTAACGAAGCGGTGTTTAATCCTCCAACACCAGTCACTACACCAGAGGTAATCCTAAATAATGGCGATCTAGACTCACCAGTTGAAAACGAATTACAAGAAGAGATCATCACTGTGCCAGTTATTGAGCTTATAGTTGAAGCTGAAGTTGAAGCTGAAGCTGTCGAAGCTGTTGAGGTCGTTGAAGAGCTCATACTAGCTACTGAGCCTGCAGCTGTTCCTGTTCCTGCACCTGTGCAAGAAGTGGTTGTCGAGAAAGCTGTAGCTAAGCCCGACACTACAGAGAAGAAAGCCGAGAAATCTGAGGAGTGGACACTTGGCGGTAGCATCAAGGTTGAGAAATAAGCCTTGTCACATACCTTCGTGAGGTTGTGATGCATGAAAAGATAAAGATCAGTTTAGGGAGAGCGCTTATGAGTGTTCTGTGTGTCTTTGTCATTGCTACAATTGATGTCTATTCATACGAAGATGTGACATTACACAAGGATACTATTACGGTAAATGGTAGGGTGCTAAAGATTAGGTCCGAGGTGGAGATAGATACCATGAAGATTAATCCTGAGCCCAAATGGATAGATGATGCAGAGCTTATGGGGCTAATCAGGTTTAATGCTGGAATAGGAATGTTGCCCACGGAGGGAGTTTCTGGTGGACTGAATTTTTATAGGGTGATGAATAATAACCATTTGCCCGAGGTTAGTTTCGAGCTGAGTCATCCGACGAGGTTTTCGAATCAACTCTATTATAAATTTGGTAGTAGTATAGGGCTAGCAACTATTTTCGATGAGAATCAACTAGATGAAAATGCTATAGGATTTAATTGGGATAATGGGGATGTAGTCCAAATCCTAATCGTCCCCGATCCTCTAAGTCATGAGTCCGACACGTTATCTGTCCCCATTTATTTAAAGCCTCAAATTAAATTAAGCCTAGGATGCGAATGGCATGGGGTTATGCGAAGAGCTAGGGGCTGGGTTGTAGGTGGAGCAGTTGAGTGGACGCTCGTGAAGGATAAGATTACACGTTTATATGAAGTAAGCAAAGAGGATCCGGATGACTGGCCATCTATTGATTTGTCATCTATTTATGATGTTGAACATGAGGCGACTAACTATGTTCAGCTGAGGTTATTTGCTGGTTGGTCGCCTTGGAATATGCCCTGGTTTTTACGCGCAGAAATGTGCTTAAGCCCAGATAAACTTGAGTCTGGAATAAGTTTAGGATATAGGTGGTAGAATAACTTGCTTTGTATTGCTTTTGAGGTTAGATTGCAGCATGGGCAAGCTGAACCTATTAAATAACACGACGAATGAGCAGTCACGTAATTACTTGCGTGACTCTTCCTGCTATCACTTGGCAGGACTAGCGTTTGCAGTTTGTTTATTAGTAGTTCCTACAGGCAACATTAACGCTCAATTGGAGGTGCTTAATGGAGGGTTCGAAACTAACATGGGTTTCCCAAGTGAGTCCGGAATGTTGGAGCTTGTATATGACTGGTCTAATGCTGGTTCTTTAACAGCTAACCCAGACTACTATCACGATTACGGAGTGGATGGAGGTGATTTACCTGAAACACCTTTAGCGTTTGTTCAAGCATATGAAGGGAATGCTATCGTTGGTTTAGAGGTTAGCAGAAGGTCGGGTACTAATAAAAGGGAATATTTATCTGGAGAATTTTCTGAGACATTAGAAATCGGAAAGAAATATGAGTTTTCATTCGCTATTGCGAACGGTAATGTCCCCGAGCATAGTGCCGCTGGCTTAGGAGTGAGTGATTTAGGTATTAGCTTCTCTACCTCTCAACATACCCAAGACGAAAGAGAGCCACTCACGGTTCACCCTCATTTTCAATTATCTCAAGTACATTACTACCAGAGTTGGAAGGTGATTAAGTTCACATTCACAGCTCATGAGAATTATAGGTTCTTTACATTCGGGATGTTCGGCTCAGATGACGGAAAAGTAATTCAATCTTTTGAGGGTACAGGTAGATCTAAAGCGTACTATTTTGTAGATGACTTTTCTATACGCATTGTAACATCTGACCTATTAAATGATGATGCTTCTGCTGATAGAGGTGATAGAAACGATTTGTTCGACCTTACACGGGACACATACATTCCAACTGCTTTCTCCCCTAATGGAGACAATGTAAATGACACTTTCGAGCCTTCACTTAAAGATAACTTAGGTGCTGTAATGCGAGTGTATGATAGAGGAGGGGCATTGCTTTGGGAAAGTGTAGGAGAAAACATGAGCTGGGATGGGATGACTGTTTTCGGTATTAAGTCAAGAGTGGGTGTATATGTTTGGGTACTCACAGTAGTGCTTGAAGAGGGTCGTGTCGAACAATTGTCGGGCCCAGTTACCCTGCTTAATTAATTTATTCCCACAATCTCGTAGATTAACGTGCATATTAACGTTCAGATTGCAAAGTGGCTTACTGTAAAAGCAGATAACTGGCCTGGGTTAAGCCCTTTGGTGAAAAAGCATTTATCTGAGAATCAAGTTTCTGAGTCAACATTTTATGAGGAGGAGTTCGTCGCGTGGGATAAAGGGATTCAGGATGTAGTTGTTGATGTTGTGAGGGAGCAATATGAATGCTTGGGGCTGGAAATTGGGGGGAGGGTTGATAGATTAGCCGCAAAAGGGGTGAGGACTGTTACAACCGGACATCAACTGCAGCTTTGTGGAGGGCCCGCTTTTTTACATTATAAAACGATCACGACTATCAGGCTTGCCCGTGAGTTGGAAGGGAAAGTGGGAGTGCCTGTGGTGCCGGTGTTCTGGTTAGCGGCTGAGGATCACGATTTCGAAGAAGTGAGCTGGGTGTGGGGCGAGAATGAAAGGCATGGTTGGGAGCATCCGCAAGGCGGGTTGAAATTGCCTGTTGGAACTATGAGTGCTGAAGGTTTGCGAGAAGCCGTTGAGTCTTGGATTAAAGACATGCCTGCCAACTCTGCCAACGATGCCAAGGAACTTGAAGGGATTGTGAATTGTCTTAATGTGGCTATTGATAATGGCGAAACATACTCACAGATATTTACTAGGTGGATGGATTTTTGGTATGGCGATACTGGGTTGGTGGTGTTAGATGCTTCCCACAAGAGTCTGAAGATGTGTGCATCTAGTCTTTTCACTGACGAACTGAGTGGATACGGTATCGCTTCGGCTGTGAGAGAGAGTTCAGATAAACTTGAGATATCTGGGTTTAAGACCTCTACACATATAAGAGATATTTCTCTTTTCTATATGAAGAACCATGCTTTACGCACCTCAAATCCTCATCCAAGAACTGGAGTTGTAATTCGTGAAGAAGAGACAGTAGCGGGTGACATAATATTGAATCCAGATAACAAGAACTGGGAGAGTTGGGTTCTAGAAAATGCTGAAGATTTAAGTCCAGGAGTTCTTCTGAGGCCTCTTTATCAGGAGTTTCTGTTGCCAAACCAAATAGTAGTACTCGGTCCAGGCGAACTCAATTACTGGAAGCAATTGGAGTCAACCTTTAAATTAAAAAACATAAACATGCCTCGCCTTCATTTGCGCGATCATGTTCTGGTAATGTCTAAGGATTTCTCAGAGATGGCCTGTGAGATGGCCTGGGATTTTGACAAAGGCTGGTGGAGGTCAGAGGACTTTTTAAAGGCGTTTGTAGATTCCGTTTTGAACCTTAAACACTCTGAAGAGATTGATAGTATAAAAGCCTCAATTACAAGAATTGAAAAGTCTATGAGTAAGATAGGCGAGGATATAGATCCGACATTGAAAGCGACGGCTTCAGCCTCACATTCTGGGATGGTAAAAGCGATAGAAGGGGCTATGAAGAAATACAGGAAGGCAATACGCAGATTGAATAAAGCTGAATTAGAAAATATCGAGAGGTTGTCTCAACAAATTATAAAAAAGGGTTCTCCCCAAGACCGATGGGCTAATTTCCATGTTCTTGCATCACACATGGGTGGCTTTAGGGCCTTACGTGACGAGCTACTTAATATTGACTCTGGACTAAAAGCCGTTGCACATAAAGTCGATTTAGTGAATTGAATCTTGATAAGTAAGATTCGAGGTGTAAGTTTCTAGAAGTATTTTTGGTCTTATGGAAAAACTACGTCCCAAACTAGACGAATCCGGAGCTACTATATCACCTCAGTTGCCCGACGGCGTTAAGAATTACTTGATAGATATCGATGGGACTATCACGGAAGATGTGCCTAACGAAGAGCCAGAAAGAATGGCCACATGTGAGCCTTATCCAGATGCGGTTGAGACGATGAAGCGTTGGTATGACGGAGGACACATTCTCACTTTCTTCACTTCAAGAACAGAGGAACACAGAGAAGGGACGGAAGCGTGGTTGAAAAAACATTCGATAGAATATCACGCTTTGCTAATGGGTAAGCCTAGGGGAGGGAACTATCACTGGATAGATAATCACATCGTGAGAGCGACTCGTTTTGAGGGCAGATTCACAGATATGGTCAGGGAGCAAAGAACAGTGGAGGTCTTTGAGAAATAAAGTTCCTTCTGAACGAAGATACATTCCTGCGGAATGATTAAAGTCTAGGTCCGCTGTCTAAAAATCTCTGTAGAATTATTGCAGCAGCAACTTTATCTAGCGAGCCTTTTTCTCGGCGTTGTGATTTCTTCATACCTCCCAAATGCAAAGCGTTCATTGCTTCCAAGCTAGTATGGCTTTCATCAACTCTGTGAATTGTAAGTTCTGGATGATCTCTCCCAAGCTTTACAATGAACGATTCTATTCCCTCTGTGCTATCGGTTTGCTTACCTATCATGAGTCCAGGAATTCCGACGACTAACCCAGCACATGGTTCTGACTTTATTAATTCCGAAGCAACGGCTGCTAAATCATCTGTCCTGACGGTTTCAAGTGGAGTGGCAATAATAGCCGCACTATCCGTAATAGCTATTCCTGTTCTTCGTAGACCCCAATCGAATGCGATAAATCTTGCCATGGCCGCAAGGTAAGAAGGCTTCGTGTTCTGTAAGGCCTATTGGCTACCTTTGAATTATGGAAATCGTAAAACTTCAGCAGGTAATCGAAAGGGTTTGGGATGATAGATCTCAACTTCATGTTGATGAATCGAAAAATGCAGTAGCTGAGGTTATGGAGTTGTTAGACAAAGGAAAGTTGAGGTGCGCCGAACCGGATGGTGATGGTGGATGGAAAGTAAATGATTGGGTGAAGAAGGCAGTGGTTTTGAATTTTCCGCTTCAGAAGATGGAAACTATAGAGGTGGGACCTTTTGAGTTTCACGATAAAATGCCTCTTAAGAAAGGATATGCTGAAGCTGGAGTTCGAGTAGTTCCTCATGCAGTAGCTCGATATGGAGCCTATATTGCAAAGGATGTAATTCTTATGCCTAGTTATGTAAACCTAGGCGCTTATGTCGATTCTGGAACCATGGTTGACACATGGGCAACAGTGGGTTCATGTGCTCAGATAGGTAAAGATGTGCACTTGAGTGGTGGAGTAGGGATAGGTGGAGTGTTAGAACCCCTTCAGGCTGCACCTGTAATAATTGAGGATGGAGCGTTTATAGGTTCGAGGTGTATTGTAGTGGAAGGCGTGAGAATCGGAAAGGAAGCTGTCCTGGGGGCAGGTGTAGTTCTTACTGCTAGCACCTTAATACTTGATGTTACTGGTCCTAAGCCAGCTGAGCTTAGAGGCTTCGTTCCTTCTAGGTCAGTAGTAATACCTGGTACTAGGCCTAAAGTATTCCCATCTGGAACATACCAAATCCCCTGTGCTCTCATCATAGGTCAGAGGAAGGAAAGCACTGATAGAAAGACCTCTCTGAATCAAGCTTTACGTGAGCACGACGTGGCGGTATAGGGCTCCATCTGAAAATGGTGATATAGTGTGGAAAAAACGAGGTTGGGTTTGGGTCTAAATCGCATACAAAAATCGCATCTTTACGTCCTAAGAATTAAGTAACTCATGCATTTTATAGTTTCTAGCAATCAACTTCTTCGTCAACTTCAAATGTTAAGCGGAGTTTTGAGTACCAGCAATACGCTGCCGATTTTAGATCACTTCCTTTTCGACTTGGCTCCTGGCGAAGCGGTTATTTCCGCTAGCGACCTCGAGACGACTATGACTGTAAAGTTAGAAGTAAGGACAGAGGATACAGGTATGATAGCAATTCCAGCTAAAATGCTTCTTGATATTTTAAAAGCTTTCCCGGATATTCCGTTGACTTTTAAAATCGATACGGATACATATGCTATTGAGTTGGTGAGTGATGCTGGAAAGTATAAGCTTACTGGCGCAAATGGTGATGAATTCCCTAGGACACCAGAGTTAGAAGGAGGGTCTAAAGTTGAGATTGCCGCAGATACTCTTGTAACAGCTATCAATAGAACTTTATTTGCTGCTGGTTCTGACGATTTAAGACCAGTTATGTCTGGTATTTTCTTTGAGATGTACGAGGACAGTATTCGATTTGTGGCTACCGATGCTCACAGACTTGTACGCTATGCTAGAACGGACGCTAAAGCAGGCGAGAGTTCTCAGTTTATCGTTCCTAAAAAGCCTTTAAACCTTTTGAAAGGGGCTGCGACGGCCGCTGAAAAGGTGGTGATGAGCTTTAATGAGTCAAACGCTCAATTTACTTTTGACGAAGTTAGCATTTCATGCCGATTGATAGAAGGAAAGTACCCTAATTACGATGCGGTAATCCCTAAGAATAACCCTAATCGCATGACGATTAATAGAATGGACTTCCTGCAAGCTATTCGTCGTGTGGCAATCTTCGCTAACAAGACAACTCACCAAGTTAGGTTGCGAATTGCTGGTAGTGAACTTACAGTAAATGCTGAGGATTTGGACTTCGCAAATGAAGCAACGGAACGTCTCACCTGTAGTTATCAAGGTGAGGATATAGAGATCGGATTCAATAGCCGATTCCTAGCAGACATGCTTAACAATCTAGGTGCTCCTGAGGTGACTCTTGAATTGAGTGCTCCTAATAGAGCGGGGATTATCCGTCCTTCAGAGCCGGAAGAGCCAGGTGAAGATCTGTTGATGCTGGTTATGCCGGTTATGCTTAACGCCTAACTGAGCTAAGGTTTTGCCTTTTTCTTTTTCTCAACGTAGTCGAACGTGTATTCTTGCCTGGAACTTTCCTTCTCAAGCTCTTCTCGCTTGTGGGCCAAAGTGTCAGGGTGTTTAGGATTCCCACGCATCCACCATTCAGGGAGATCTTCGTGAGCCGCTTCTGAAATTTCGTATTTATAGATGGGGTTTTTAGGGCCACTTTTTCTGTATAAAACAGCTAGAGCAACTCCAGCAATAGCTCCTGCAGTATGCCCTTCCCATGAAATACCATCTTTTATGGGAAGCATCCACCACACCATGCCACCATAAAGGAATACAACAACTAGACTTATCCTAAGCAAAAGAAGATTTTTCCTAATCACACCGCTAAAGAACAGAAATGCAGCGAGTCCGTACACAATTCCGCTGGCCCCTATGTGATTAGTACCCACCTCACCGATGATCCAAAGCCCTATGCCGCTCGCTAGTAATAAAATCCCCCAAACCCTCACCGCTATAGATCTGTAAAAATAGAAGAGTAATCCGTTGAGAGTGAAAAAGGATGCAGTGTTGTTCCAAAGGTGTGTCCAGTCTCCATGCAGAAAGGGCGATGTGAAAATCCCTTTGAGTCCACTAATACGTCCAGGGTGGTTTCCGTGAGCCTGTAACCCTAGTTCAAATTGGTAGTTAATTAGGTGAACTCCCCATATTGATATAAGAAAAGCCATAGTAAATAGCAGGGCGAAATTAAGTCGTTGTCTGTCTGTTATAGAGTTAGCATTCATTAGTGCAAAGTTACCAATCAACATGTATAGTTGGATAAGTGCTGAAAACTCCCCTCAGAAGCCCAAATGTAGATGCTAGTTTTACAATCGTTGTAAATACGAACTGATGAGCGTTTCTGAAATATATGCACTGATTCAACTTTTGGATGACCCCGATGAAGGGGTTTATCTTCATGTAAGGGAACAGCTGCTATTGAAGGGTACAGAGATATTACCAGCCGTTATGGCACATAAAGCCACGAATTCTATCTGTGCTGTCCACGAGAGCCGACTTGACGATCTTGTAGAAGGATTACACGGTGCATACGTGAAGAAGGGGTTGATGGATTGGTTTGATGCCGGCGCCACGAATATTATTGAAGGAGCGATGTGGGTGCATAAAGCCGCAGATCCCCTTCTCGACCTTGAAAAGGTGCGAGCTCAGTATGAGAAGCTGAGGCGGGATGTTTGGCTTGAAATGAATGAGGAACTAACCGCTCTCGAGCAAGTTCGCATCCTCAACCATATTTTCTTCAGTTCAGAACAGTACTCTAACAGTCGTTCTGGCCACCCTAACCCCAACGATGCGTTGATAGGTCAGGTTATGAACCTTAAACAAGGCAATCCTTTAGGAATTGGTACCCTGTATCTATCAATAGCTCGAGATCTGAACCTCCCTATCCATGGAGTCAACCTCCCGAATCATTTCATTTTGTGTTACTGTGACATGAATCATGTTCACAATGACGCAGATTCAACATCAGACCACCAAATCCCCGGCGGCATCCTCTTCTACATCAACCCATTCAGTGAAGGTACCATAATACATCCAAGTGATGTAAGCGAATTTTTAAGCCACCTCGACCTCCCCGTCGATGAAAGGCACTGCGGCCCTTGCGCTCCACTAGACATCATCCGCCGTCTTATCGGTAACGTCGCTTACGCATTCGAGCGTAACGGAGAAATCACAAAGGCAGAGAACATGCGTAAGTTGTTGATATTCGTAGAGTCTGGAGCCACAGAAACCCTAGAAGAACCTTCGTCTGATTCGGAAAAGGACTCGGACCTAGATAACCTTGATGGTTTATTTTAAATTTTATGGTTTTTACACTACGACGTGATGCAGTGTGACACGCATGCAATTTCATTAGGGAATTAGTCAACCAGTTGGTTGACTTTTTTACGGTACGACTCAAGTAAAATAGACATAAAAAAAGAGGGCCTGAAAGAAGCCCTCTAATTTAAATGTCGAAACACCAATGACTTACTTAGCGAGCATAGGGTTGTCGCCTTCACCTTCAGCAGGAGCTGGAGTTACCTGAGCTATGATTGTAAGAATGGTTTGGCCTGGGTCAGTGTTAGCTGTTACAGTAACTTTCTTAGTTTGGTTATTCTTCTTGCCTTTAGAGTTGAACTTGACTTCGATAGTTCCAGTTGCGCCAGGAGCGATAGGCTCTTTAGGGCATTGTGGAACGGTGCAACCACAAGAACCTTTGCATTTGTCTAGGATTAGGGGTTCATCACCTGTGTTAGTGAATTCAAAGATGTGAATCTCTACATCACCTTCGTCGATAGTGCCGAAATCGTGAGCATACTCTTTAAAAGAAATGCTTGTTGTAGGAGTAGCTGGTTCAGATGCTGAAGATCTAGCAGGGTCGAACTTGTCTGGTACTGCGTTTACCTCTGGAGCAGTAGCCTCAGTTTTTTCGCTATCAGTGATAGGTCTAGAGCTTGGTTCCTCAGAATTACAAGAGAAAAGTACAGTTGATGCAAGAATTGCTACTAAAGTAAGCTTATTCATATTATGGTGATTTTTATTTACGATTGCGAAAATACGGATTAAAATGTTCTATGTGCGAGTTTTTCCTTTTCAAAACGTCCATCAGACAATATTTCGATTGCTTCCTGTAGAGTTTCGTTAAGTTCTCCAATGACTCTGTAGAATGTAGACGGTTCGAATATATTGCGTCCGATGAAGGCTTCAAGGCGAATGACTATTGCTTTTTCTGACAATTCCCAATCCTCAGACGTAATGGTTAATTCTTCATCCTCGGCCGTTACCCAAGATCGGAAGTCGATTATTTGATGATTAGTGAGACCGAAGGTGTGTACGAATGAATCTTCGGTAGGGTACGTTGATTCGAGGGATTCACGTTGAGAGTCTACGAATTCAAGGGCGTATTTGCTCATGAGTCCCTTGTTGAGTATGCTTCTAAAGGATTTGCTGTTAGACGTGGTGTCGATTGGGACGAAGATGTCTGGGAGGATTCCTCCACCGCCGTAAACCGTACGGTGCTTTATGTTCGTTGTGAATTTCAAAGAGTCTGGTAAATCAAGTGAGTCTAGTGAGAGAAGTTCACCGCTTTCGTATCTCTCGTACTTTTCATTTCTGTATGCCTCTATACCTTCTGTGTACGGCTTTTGAATGCATCGGCCGGTGGGGGTGAAGTATTGCTGTACCGTCATACGTACGGCAGAACCGTCACCGAGATTTATGGGGCGTTGGACTAATCCCTTGCCGAACGATCGTCGGCCCACTATTAGTCCTCTATCCCAATCTTGTACAGCTCCAGCCACAATTTCTGAGGCAGAAGCTGAACCGCCATCGACTAGAATAACTAATCGACCTTTTTCAAATAATCCTTTGTTAGAAGCGTACCTGTTTTCTCGTTCGAATGCTCTCCCTTCGGTATAGACAATCAATTTGTCATTCGACAAAAATTCGTCAGCCATTTCGACAGATGCACGCAACATTCCACCACCATTGCCCTGTAGGTCGAGTATCAAGTCCTTCATGCCAGCAGCATTGAGCTCCCTGAGAGAACTTCTCAGCTCTTCCATGGTTGTTTTTGCGAATCTGTTGATTTTTATGTAGCCTATTCGGTCATCAATCATGTGAGTTGCAACGACACTGTAGATAGGAATTTTGTCTCGAATAATATCGAAAGTAAGTTCGTCTTTCACCCCATCCCTCTTAATGAAAACCCTGACAGAAGATCCTTTGGGCCCCTTAAGAAGCCTAATCACATCTTTTGTGGATACTCCTACGCCTGCGGTGACCTCGTTATCAACTTTTATAATTCTATCTCCCGACATAATGCCTAGTCTTTCCGAAGGTCCACCTGCTATCGGTGAGACAACCATGATGGTGTCTTTGAAAATATTAAACTGTATACCTACCCCTTCAAAACTGCCATCTAGTGGCTCGTTCGCTTCTTGTAAATCCTCCTTTGAGAAGTAGACGGTGTGTGGGTCCAGTTCCTCTAGCATCTTAATGATAGCGATCTCAACAAGTTCGTCTGCGTTGACAGAGTCTACATAAAGACGGTCAAGCATTTGGAGGAGAGTGCCGAATTTCTTTGTGGCAGCTTGAGTTGAGGTTTGGGCTGAAAGAAAATTAGAGCTAAAAAGGGACAGAGTAAAAACCGCTGTGAGAGTGAACGTGTTCAGTATTTTCATCGTGTGCTAAGGTAACGTAGCTTATGTGTGGCTTATCTTGTCAGCATGAAAATTTCACTCCGTTTTGTCGCTTCTTTAACATTGTTTTCACTTTTTTCCTTCTTTGAGGCTGACGCCCAAATCATATTTGACATCCCCGACCTAGAAGAGGTTTGGGATAGAGCTGATAAGGAGGGGCAGTTTTTAGGGAAGTATTTGACAGGCGTGGTTCTAGAAGACGAATTTGACTTTTTTGAAATGGCTTCTGTAGAGGTGCTTTCTAATGGTTTGACGCAGTGGGAGTTGTCTTTGGCGGCGTCTGATGCAAAAGGCTTGAGTGTGTACTTTAATGACTTTCACATACCTGTGGGTGGTAAGCTGTTTTTAGAGACTCCTGAGGGTGCTTTTGAGACCATTTTCCAGGAAGGACCTGTTGATGCTTCAGAGAATAACGATCACGGGAGGTGGGTAAGTGGTGATATTCCCGGGGACGTAGTTAAGGTTGTGTACCGTCAATCCTCGTCAATAGTTGGAGAGGCTAGGTTGGGGATTATGGGTGTTGGTTACTACTTCAGAGGGGTTACAAGGGGTGGTAGTTCTGATCCTTGCGAAGTTGATGTTATGTGTCCGGAGGGAGACTCTTGGCAATGTGAGCGCGATGCAGCAGTTAGGTTGACGATTACACAAAATGGGGGGATTTACTTCTGTAGTGGAGCGATGGTGAATAATACTGATAAGGATTGTCGACAGCTATTACTCACAGCTTTTCATTGTGCAGATGCTGTTAGCACAAGCGAATGGGCTTACTTTAAGGTGAGATTTAATTTTGAATACTTAGAGTGTGGAGGAACCATTTCTGTAAACTCTCACAATAGAACGGGTGTGATTGAGCTTTCTAATAGTGATGACTCATCTACTCAGGGATTCAGTGGTTCCGATTTCTTGATTGTTGAGGTTGAGGACCCCATTATATCAACTTGGAATGCTTTCTATGCAGGTTTCAATGCTACTGGAGTAACCGGCCATAGCGGAGTGGGAATTCACCACCCTGCTGGAGATAGGAAGAAGATATCTAACTATACTAGCCCATTAATAAGTACATATGTAGGCGCACCAGGTTCTCATTGGAGAGTGACGTGGGTTCCTACAGAAACAGATCATGGTGTTACTGAAGGAGGTTCTTCAGGTTCTCCTATTTTCGATGAAAACCACCATATAGTTGGGACTTTAAGCTCAGGGGCATCAGCCTGTTCTGTGGGTGGTGCCGGTGGTGGCACTGGACCTGATCAGCCGGATTACTATGGTAAGATGAGCTACCACTGGAATGGTTCAAATCCTATTGTTGAGTTGGACAAACTAAAATACTTCCTCGACCCTTCAGGTTCAGGCCAACAAATCCTATACGGCTCCTACGTGGGTGAAGGCGATCAGCCTTGCGCAAATTTCGGTGCTTGTGACGAGACGGATATTGCGGGCGAAATATTAGAGTCTGAAGGTTGGAGTATGAGTCCTAATCCTGCTATAGAAGTGCTTATGATTTCTATGCCTACTGGTGCTGCACTGTCAGATCTGCGTATTTATGATGCACAGGGCCGTATTGTTCGCACAATAAGACCGGCTGTTGCTAATGAGTCCTTTTCATTAGATGTGAGCTCCTTATCTCCTGGACTTCACTACATAACCGTCAGAACTATCGACGGAACTTCTTCTACTCAAAAGTTGGTTGTTGAGTAAGTTCGGTGGCCGTTTCCGTAATTAAGTCAACCTATGGGTTGACAAATTTCCTAACGAAATTGCGCGCGTGTAGTACTTGACGTCCCTGTACCGTAAAAAAGTCAACCTATGGGTTGACAAATCCCCTAACGAAATTGACGGCGTGTTGTAATGCAGGATCTGTTTCCGTGTACTCGAACCAAACAATTCGGGAGTCTTTCTTAAACCAAGTCATCTGACGCTTTGCGAACTGGCGAGTGCTGATGATAATTCGTTCTACAGCTGCATCTAGGGTTATTTGGCCTTCGAGGTGGGCAATGAGTTCCCGGTAGCCAACGGTTTTCAGGGAGTTGCATTCGGGATTTGACGCTTTGTACTTTAATAGTGACTTGGTTTCGTCAAACCATCCTGAAGCTAGCATGGTGTGGGTGCGGGATTGGATTCTTTCGTTTATTATCGCACGGGGGGCTTGAAGTCCGATTTGGAGGATGTCGAAAGGGCGGGAGGATGCGGGGTTCGTGTGGAATGATGAGAATGGTTTGCCGGAAGTGAGGCAGACTTCGAGGGCTCGGATTACCCGTTGGGGGTTTTGGGGGTCGATGATGGCGTGGTGTGTGGGGTCGAGCTGGAGGAGCTGCTCGGCGAGGGCTGGGAGGCCTGAGGAGAGCAGCCGTTCGTTGAGGGTGGCTCGGATGGAGGGGTCGAAGGGTAGGGAGTCGAAGCCGTCGATTAGGCCTTTGACGTAAAGGCCCGAGCCGCCGACAAGGACTGCTACGGAGCGGGATTTGAAGTAGTTGGATAGGAATGCGAGGGAGTCCTTTTCGAAATCACCGGCACTGTATGTGGTTGAAGGATCGAGGAAATTGACAAAGTGGTGTTTGGCTGCAAGCTGTTCTGAATGGGTGGGGGCTGCAGTGCCTATGGCCATGTGGCGATAGATTTGGCGTGAATCAGCGCTTAGGATATCAGCGCCGAAATGCTGAGCGATTTTAATGCCCAGAGATGTTTTGCCAATGGCCGTAGGGCCGACAACACAAATTAATATGGGTCTGGGAGGTTTGATGACTTAAAGGTTGATGTGTTTTTTAACTACTTCTGCCGATATGTCACTATGATTAGCAACTTCAAGCACTGCGCCGTTTTGTAAAACTAGCAGTTGAGGGCTTTGATGGGGAATATTTAGCTTTTCTGCTATGGCTGCACTAACATCTCTGTGGCTGAGAAGGTCTAGGTGGTATGCTTCTACAGTGTCTAGACTTTCATCCCAACCCATAGCCAGCATCTTCTCAGCCATACGACTGATAGAACATCTAGTGCTGTGTTTGAATAGTATTACGAGTGAGTTGCTAGAAGAAGTGATTGCTTCATCTAAATCGTCTTTGGAGTTAAGGTGTTTCCAATTCATCAAGTATTAAGTTTGTGCGAAATTACTTCGCGAGAGATAATTTTCTTCTACTAATATTCTACAAAGGTAATACCCCATGTTTATTCGATTGTTTAAAATAGCGTTGGCTACAGCTAGTTTGGTCTATACGATTATCCTTTTCATTGATAATCAGATAGGAAATGGTATAGGCATGCTTCTGCTGACGATTATTCTTGTGATGATGACTCTGAGGAGTATTCGCATGGTTATCGCCTTTGTGAACCTTCGCCAACAAAAGATGCCTGAGGCGAAAAAGTGGCTTTCTAGGGTTAAGGTTAATAATTTGTGGCCAAATCAGAGGGGCTATTACTATTTCCTTCTAGGCTCTCTTTCTATGGAGGAGAACATGAATGAGGCGGAGAGATTATTGAAACAAGCCGTTTCTTTGGGACTTAAGCAGAGTCATGATGAGGCCGCAGCCAAACTCAATCTAGCTGTTGTTGCAAGTGCCCGTCGCAGACTCCCAGAGGCGATGAAACTTGTGAAAGAGTGCAAGCGCCTTGATACAAAGGGTCTCCTTACAAAGGACATCAAAATGGTTGAAGAAGCACTCAAAGGTGGCGGCGCACGTGCTGCAGCCGGAAGATCTGCAGGCTCACAGTCATCGGCCCGTCAACAAAGAAGGCACGGTAAAAAAGGTTAGGTGCAAAGTCAACCTGTGAGTTGACAGATTCCCTGGTGAAATTGAGTGTGTCGCATTTGATGTCGTTGTACCGTAAAAAAGTCAACCAACTGGTTGACTAATTCCCTAATGAAATTGCACGCGTGTCACACTGCATCACGTCGTACCGTAAAAAAGTCAACCAATATGTTGACAAATTCCCTGACGAAATCAAGGGAGTCACTCTTAATGAGAGAGTAAGGTTTTTAGGTCTTGTTCGAATCGGGAGTTAGCCATGAAGTTTCTTTCGAGGTCTTCGGTGAAAGGGTAGGCTGTGTCGAGGCCGGCTGTTCTGGCTACTGGCGCGTCGAGGTCATTGAAGCAGAGTTCGTGTATTCGAGATGAGATTTCGCCTCCGATTCCGCCAGTCATAGTGTCCTCATGTAGGACTAGGGCCTTGCCGGTTTTTCGGACGCTATCCATAACGGCTTGTTCGTCCCAAGGAAGTAGGGTGCGTAGATCGAGTAAATCTATTGAAATATCGGGGTTTGCGTCTAGCACTTTCTCAGCCCAAAGAACTCCCAGGCCGTAGGTGATGATGGTGGCGTCGGATCCTTCACGCACGGTGCGGGCTTTTCCGAATTCTATGGTATAATCTTCTTCTGGCACAAAGCCTGTGACGCTACGGTACATGAATTTATGTTCGAAGAAAAGAACGGGATTGGGGTCGTCGACCGCCATTCTCAGTAAGCCCTTGGCGTCAGCCGGAGTAGATGGGTATGCGATTTTGAGTCCGGGGATGTGGAAGAACCACGCTTCTGTACTCTGTGAGTGGAAAGGGCCAGCTCCGACTCCTCCGCCAGTGGGCATTCTCACCACGACATCGGCGGCTTGTCCCCATCTCCAGTGGATTTTAGCGAGGTTGTTTACGATTTGGTTAAACCCACAAGTAACAAAATCAGAGAACTGCATCTCCATCATGGACTTGCGCCCTTCGATGCTAAGTCCTAAAGCAGCGCCTACTATTGCCGATTCGCAAAGTGGTGTTGAACGCACTCTGTCTTTTCCAAATTTTTCGATGAATCCATCGGTTACTTTAAATACGCCACCGTAGTGACCTATGTCTTGGCCCATGCAAATCATGCTCTCATGCTTCTCCATACTCATGCCCAAACCCTCCTGAATCGCGTCTATCATTCGCAGCTCTCTACCCTCAGAAATAGCCGGAGTAGGAGGGGGTGTTCCCGGAGCGTAGCGGTCACGTAATTCGGCATCCATATCGGCCTCGATTACAGGCATATCGGTTGAGACTTTAAGTCCGTATAGGATGTCGGCTTTGTGCTTGTTTCTCACCTCTAATTCCTCCTCGTCAGTAAGTCCGCCAGTGGCCTTTAAGTGCTTAGTGAATCTGTCGATAGGGTCTATGGCTGCCCACCTGTCAATGAGGCCGTCTGGGTAGTACTTAGTGCCGGAGGCTTCTTCGTGACCTTTGATTCGGAATGTCTTGAACTCTAGCAGTATAGGTCTAGGGTTCTCTTCTAAAGATTTAACACACTTACGGACAGTGTTGTAGACGGCAAGGATGTCGTTTCCGTCGACTTGGATGGCATCTTCATCTGCAATACCGTAGCCCTTTGCTTTGTCTGTAAAGTGCTCACATCTGTACTGTTCACTCGATGGAGTTGAGAGTCCCCACGAGTTGTTTTCGATGCCTATTATTACGGGAAGTTGCCAAACCGTAGCTACGTTTACAGCTTCGTGAAAATCACCCTCACTAGCGCCTCCATCTCCAGTGAAAA
>Ga0114994_10000083_pt1 | contig 49108 bp, 25 predicted proteins | sample ArcticOcean_MG_C_9_FD_87043 | JGI IMG/M metagenome (GOLD analysis project Ga0114994, IMG submission 87043) | Marine microbial communities from western Arctic Ocean - ArcticOcean_MG_CB2_152 | ecosystem: Environmental > Aquatic > Marine > Oceanic | place: Arctic Ocean: Canada Basin | collected...
CCCGGAGCTAAATACGAGCCGACCGCTCGTCCCAGCGCCGCCGCCGTTTGCCGACGCCACGCTGATGGACCCGCTGCTCGTCTGCGTGCCCTCGCCGCTGCCGACGACCACGGCCCCGCCGCTGGAGGTCGTTGAGCGTCCGGGCCGCATCTGAAGAGCGCCCCCTGATCCACTCGTTCCGCTGCCAATGTGAAAGTTTACATCTCCACCCCGTCCACCAGAAGCAGCACCAGTTCCGACTAGAATGCTGCCGCTGTTTCCACCCCTGCTTGACCCAGAACTGAAGATAAGCAACCCGCTCGACCCATGTTCCCCGCTGTTGGTTGAGCACAGAACTATACTCCCGCTAGTGGAACTGGTTCCCTCTCCTGAGCATATTGAAACCTGTCCACCACTTGACATTGTACTTTGACCAGCATTCAAATTTAAACTTCCACCTGCACCGCTCGTACCACGCCCAACATGTATGCCGACCAATCCACCTGCGCCACCACTGGAATAACCAGATCCAATTAAAACATTGCCAGAATTGCCGGACTTTGAGCTTCCTGAACTGAAAATGAGTCTTCCACTCGATCCAGCGATTCCACTATTGACAGTCACAAGCGTAACCATCCCACTGCTGGAACCCGTGCCCTCCCCGCTACACACAACCACTCTTCCACCGGTATTCCTCGTTGCCCTGCTTGCCTGCATTGCCAGGATACCACCCTCACCACTTGTGCCACTTCCTACATGTAGCGTGATAGAACCGCCGCGACCAAATGTGGCTGGTCCAGTTCCAAAAGTCAAAGCGCCGCTATTGCCGGACGAAGATGAGCCTGTGCTAAACAAGAGGTGGCCACTTGTCCCTAAGTCACCACTATTGGCGGTAGAGACTCTGATTGTGCCGCTGCTTGACGCCGTTCCCTCCCCACTGTTCATGTAAATTGCTCCGCCGGTTCCTGCAACACTGCGGCCTGCCATCAGTTTAATACAGCCCCCAGCTGAACTTGCGCCACTCCCCACTGTCATCATTATTGCCCCTCCAACACCACCCGTTGCTGATCCAGATCCAAGCAAAATTGACCCTGTGTTTCCACCAGACGATGATCCAGTGCTGAAGATAAGTACCCCACTTGAGCCAGCAACGCCACTATTACCGCTGAGAATAGTAACACTGCCGCTAGAGGTGGCAGTTCCTTCCCCTGTCAAGATACACACTGCGCCTCCAGTCCTTGAGGTGGATCTGCCACCAATTAAAACCATGCCACCGCCCCTTCCGCTCGTGCCAGAGCCCAGGGCGACATTCAACAGTCCAGCCCGTCCGCAGGAGGACGCGCCAGTTCCAATAAGTACAGCCCCCGAGTTTCCCCGTTTTGCTGTCCCACTACTGAAAACTAGCTTGCCACTCCCACCAGACGCTCCAGTGTTAGGTGTTATTACTGTTATTGAGCCACTGCTTGTCTGGGCACCTTGTCCACTTTGAAATGACATTAGACCACCGGTTGCCATGCCAAAACCTGCTGCCGCTCGCAACATACCCCCCTCTCCACTTGTCCCCGCACCAACCGTGATGAAAATAGCCCCACCACTCCCACCCAAGGCACTACCGGTACCTAGACTCACAGCACCGCTATTCCCATCTTTGGCAGAACCAGAGCTAAAGACCAATTTCCCACTGACGCCTTTGAGTCCGGAGTTTGCGGACCCAAAGAGGATTAAACCACTACTGGAAGCGGTGCCCTCACCAGACAGGGTGACAATAGCACCTCCCGTACAAAGGCCGCTCGAACCGGCCAAGAGCTCCACTTGCCCTCCTGAGCCGCTTGTGCCGCTACCAGCAGTCATGATTATACCACCCGCACGACCACCAGACGAAGCACCTGTTCCTATTGATATTGCCCCACTATTTCCTCCGCATGCGGTTCCGGAGCTAAATATGAGCCGTCCGCTACTTCCTCCGGTGCCGCTATTACTTGTTCTTGTAACTACAGTTCCACTGCTGGTTTGCTTACCTTCGCCACTCGTAATTGTGATTGAGCCTCCGCTGGCAAATAAGGATAGGCCCGATTGCAGGATAAGCCTACCACCTGATCCGCTTGTCCCACTGCCGACGCTACATGTTAAATCGCCCGCTCGGCCATCGCTTGCCGACCCAGACCCTAGAAGGATTCGGCCACTATTTCCAGATTTAGAAGTGCCGGAGCTAAACACAAGTGATCCGCTTGTGCCTCTAATACCGCCATTGGAACTCCTGATGATTATACTGCCACTGCTAGTGGTGGTGCCCTCGCCGCTTTGTACAGCAAACTCGCCTCCTGTCTTAGCACATCCACGGCCAGACAACATACAAACACCACCTCCCGATCCACTGGTGCCACTGCCTGTGCTCAGTATAATTCCACCTCCCCTGCCGCCCGTTGCGGTCCCAGTGCCAATATAGATGGCGCCACTGTTACCATCCTTTGCACTGCCGGAGCTAAAAATAAGCCTACCGCTCTCTCCTCCCGATCCTGCATTAGGTGAGCAAGTCAGAATTGCACCACTGCTCGACGCTGTGCCTTCACCTGCCGCAACAGTTGTAGATCCACCCGTGCTGGAACTGCTTCGACCAGCTAGTATAAATACTGTACCACCTGTCCCACTAGTCCCGCTTCCCACACTAACCACAACAGTGCCACCCCGACCTCCAGTTGAAGCACCTGATCCAAGAGAAAGACTTCCACTATTTCCTCCGCCGACGGTTCCAGAGCTAAATGTGAGCCTTCCACTCACTCCCGCGCAGCCACCATTTGATGTCAAAACGCTTAACATCCCGCTGCTCGTGGTGGTCCCTTCACCAGAGCTCACAAGAATAAATCCACCAGTGCTCGCACTAGACGTGCTCCGACCGCCCATGAGTGCCACTGCCCCGCCAACACCGCTCGTGCCGCTCCCAGAGCTTATAGTAATCTGCCCGGACCGACCACCTGTGGATGAACCAGACCCAATACACAGTGCACCACTATTTCCATATCTTGCGGTGCCTGAGCTGAAGGACAGTTTTCCACTCGAACCAGTGGCACCAGAATTTGCGGTTGATATAGATATTTTGCCAGAGCTGGTTGTTGTGCCCTCGCCACTGAGAACTAAAACTTCACCACCTGAAGACGGATTATTACGCCCGGCCTGTAGGCGCAAAAATCCGCCGTAGCCACTCGTACCACTACCAACACTAAATGTCATTGACCCCCCCCGACCACATGAGGATGCGCCTGAGCCTAAAAGTACCGAGCCACTATTCCCATTTTTTGCCGAGCCTGAGCTAAATACAAGTCGCCCACTTGACCCTACCACTCCTGCATTGCTGCTGCATATCATTATGTTGCCGCTGCTTGTTTGCGTGCCTTCGCCCGACTTTACTACAAGCGAACCACCTGATGCAATTGCGCTTCGACCAGACGATAAACCAACCTCACCCCCAGAGCCACTTGTGCCACGGCCCACGCTTATTAGTATTGCGCCGCTGCGTCCAGATGTACTTGCGCCACTTCCAATAATGATAGTTCCTGAATTCCCCATAGCACTCGTACCGGAACTAAACGCGAGTTGTCCGCTGCTGCCGGTAACACCCCCATTTGCCGATGCAACACTGACCGACCCGCTGCTTGTTTGCGTGCCCTCGCCGCTATTGATTGTAACAATTCCACCACTAGATGCCTTCGAGCGCCCAGAGTGTAACTGGACGATGCCTCCTGATCCGCTCGTCCCGCTACCGATACTTAAGCATACTGCACCGCCTCGACCAGCTGTTGCGCTCCCCGAACCAACTAAGACGTATCCGCTGTTCCCTGTGTTTGCAGATCCCGAGCTAAAGACTAATAGTCCGCTAGAGCCAGAACCACCAGCGTCGGCGCTTACTATGCACACTTCTCCACTACTAGATGCGGTGCCTTCCCCGCTTGACATGCAAAGTGCCCCGCCCGTGGCATCGGTGCTTCGTCCCGAAGATAGGCACACTTGCCCACCGGCACCACTCGTCCCACTACCGGAACTCACCAAGATAAAGCCACTACGTCCGCCAGCAACAGAGCCTGATCCTATCAAAACAGACCCCGAATTCCCTGATTTTGCCGAGCCAGAACTGAAAACAAGCCGACCACTTGAGCCCGCGGATCCGGAGTTGGTACTTAAGAGGAGAATCGCGCCGCTGCTTGTGGTAGAGCCTTCCCCAGATGCCATGATTACAGCTCCACCACTTAGAACCGCGCTACGTCCGGCCCACATGCCAATAGAACCGCCGGTCCCACTCGTGCCTTTCCCAGCGCTGAACCTTATAGCACCTCCACGTCCACCACTGCTCGCCCCGGATCCAAGACTGATCATTCCAGAGTTCCCATCTTTGCTTGTACCAGAACTAAAAGCGAGTCTACCGCTACCCCCCCCTACGCCACCATTTGCCGAGCCTACTTGCATAGATCCACTGCTAGTTTGTGTGCCTTCCCCCCCATTGAATACTACACTCCCGCCGCTAGACGTAGACGACCTCCCTGACTGAAGTCGCATCTGGCCGCCCGGACCACTTGTGCCACTACCGACGCTCAAAGTGATAGCACCTCCACTGCCACCAGTTGAAGGGGCGGTACCGAGATATATAGATCCACTATTCCCATTTGCAGCTGATCCCGTGCTAAATACAAGCGCGCCACTTGTTCCAGCAAGGCCACCATTGGCGGTGTGAATCAATGCGGCACCGCTGCTTGTAGCAGTTCCTTCACCGCTTTGCACAACTAGTTTGCCGCCAGTTACTATAGTACATCGTCCTGCCTGTAGCGTGAGTGCGCCACCAGTGCCGCTGGTTCCGCTCCCGACAGCCACAACGATGGCTCCACCCGCCCCGTTAGTGGCCGCTCCAGTCCCTAGGAGCAGCGCGCCACTGTTTCCCACTTTGCTAGTCCCCGAGCTAAATGCAAGGCGCCCGCTAGTACCAGCGGCTCCACCATTGGCAGTCCGAATAAATACTGTGCCGCTACTTGTTTGTGTACCCTCACCAGACTCAATAACAACAAAACCACCAGAAGCAGTGGTACTCCTGCCCGCATTCATACTGATTGAGGCACCGGCACCACTAGTGCCACTTCCAGCTGAAACGTGAATACCCCCCCCGCTACCTCCCGTCGCCGCTCCCGTCCCGAGAATGAGCGCACCACTATTTCCAACGTTGGATAGTCCTGAGCTAAAGGCGAGTCTACCGCTTGAACCAGAGACCCCGGCGTTTGCTGTCGTCATGATCACGGCACCGCTACTGGCCATCGCCCCATCTCCTGTATGGAACACCAGCTCACCGCCAGTGAGAAACTCGCTGCGACCAGCCAAGATACTCACGAGGCCACCAGTGCCACTAGTTCCGCTGCCTACACTAACCATCACCTGGCCACCACGACCAGCTGTCATGGCACCGGTGCCAATGCTAAGTTGACCACTATTCCCTGCCGCAGCTGTGCCCGAGGAGAAAACGAGTCGACCACTTGCGCCGACAGCCCCGGTGTTTGCCGTCGAGATATGAACACTACCTGAAGTCGCTAAAGATCCTTCTCCGCTACAAATTCGTAACATGCCACCCGTCTGAACAGTACTTCGGCCGGCTAGCAGACTTACTAAGCCGCCGACACCACTGGTGCCGCTACCAACGCTTATCCACACGGGCCCTCCCGCACCATCTGTAGCGGCGCCCGTACCCACGAATATGCCACCTGTGTTGCCAAAACTCGATGTTCCCGAAGAGAAGATGAGACGGCCACTAGCTCCGCTTGCACCTGCATTTGCCGTGACAATATTGAGGGTTCCGCTGCTTGTTGCAGTGCCTTCGCCAGTCATAATCTCAACGCACCCACCTGTTGTCGTGGTACTGCGCCCGGATAGGAGGCTAACAACCCCACCATCACCGCTAGTCCCACTGCCTACGGTAATACCGATGGCACCGCCCCTGCCATCGGTGGAAGCGCCTGAACCAAAGGACAACATGCCACTATTGCCACCTATCGCGATGCCAGAGCTGAAAAGGAGAAAGCCACTAGATCCAACATCACCTGCATTGGGAGTCGAAAAGAACAGACTACCACTCGACGAAGTTGAACCTTCCCCGCTAGCAACGACGATTGTTCCGCCTGTTGATGTTGTACCGCGGCCTGCCCGCAGGGTAAGCTCACCTCCAGCGCCGCTGGTGCCACTCCCGACTGCCAATGTCACCCACCCACCTTGTCCCTGCGTCGCTGCACCGGAGCCGATGTATATTCCACCGCTGTTACCACCCTTCGCCGTGCCTGAACTAAAGGTTAGTACGCCCGAAGAGCCGTCGACCCCACTATTAATTGTAACCACACATATAGACCCGCTACTCGTGTACGTGCCCTCGCCGCTCACCACGTATATGATCCCACCAGTGGACTGTGTTGAGCGGCCAGAGCACACGCTAACTCCACCCCCGCTACCCGAAGTGCCACTGCCAACAACGAGAGAAAGTCTCCCCGCACGACCACTGGTCGCCGCGCCTGTTCCAATGTATATAGCCCCACTATTTGCATCTTTAGATGATCCAGAGCTAAAAGCCAGACGGCCGCTGCTACCTCCGCTTCCGGAGTTTGCCGTGGTCAAAAGCAGCGATCCACTGCTAGTTGCCGTACCTTCACCACTCATAATTGACATCTTACCACCAGTTCTCATCTTACTGCGACCTGCCTGTAGCGTCATAATGCCGCCCTTACCGGATGTGCCACTTCCCACAGTCAGGACGAGTGAACCAGCGCGACCGTCGGTTGCCGCCCCTGAGCCCATACAGATGTCGCCGCTATTCCCTCCACTGGAAGTTCCAGATGAAAATACAAGGCGACCACTCGCACCACTTGTGCCAGCGTTTGGTACGCAAATGCTGATGGATCCACTACTCGTCGCTGTCCCTTCACCACTCGCTGCAGACAATTCGCCACCAGTCTGGACGATCGAACCTCCTGCCATTACCCAAATCCCGCCTCCTACGCCTGAGGTGCCGCTCCCGGCAGTGATGCCGATGGCTCCGCCGCGCCCGCCCGTCGCGGCGCCTGTACCCAAGAATAACATGCCGGAATTGCCTGCTTTGCTAGATCCACTGCTAAATATAAGATATCCGCTCGCGCCAGAAGCACCACCATTCGCAGAAAGAATAATTACCGTCCCACTGCTAGTTGCCGTACCTTCACCGCTTGCGAGCACCACCGAACCGCCGGAGCGCGTGGCACTCTGGCCGGCACAGAGCGAGATGTCTCCACCGCGACCGCTTGTGCCGCTACCCACCGTGAGGAACACCGCGCCGCCCTGTCCACCTTTCGTGGTGCTAGTACCAAGCAAAATATCGCCACTGTTACCACTTTTCGCAGATCCAGAGGAAAAGATCAGACAACCCGAGGAGCCAGTAGCGCCGGAATTACTAGTACACACAGTAATCAAGCCGCTACTACTCGAAGCACCTTCTCCACTCTTAATTGCAATTGAGCCACCTGTCCTCGTGGTCGAGAGGCCCGCGTCTAGCACAAGTGCACCACCTGATCCACTTGTGCCGCTACCAATAGAAACAAATATAGCACCGCCTCGTCCACCTGTGGCCGCTCCGCTTCCCAAGAGCAAACTGCCACTATTTCCATTACTTGCTGTGCCAGAAGAAAACACAAGGTGTCCACTTGACCCAGCTACGCCACTGTTTCCCGTTCTAAATGTGATGCACCCGCTGCTCGTCGCTGTTCCTTCGCCGCTAAGAAGCGAGAGAACTCCACCGGTCGCGGCCAGAGCATTACTCGATCCACTCTGTAAACCCAAAACACCACCGTTTCCGCTAGTGCCGCTACCCACCGTCATATACATAGCGCCACCACGCCCCCTCGTAGCACTGCCGCTGCCCAACAGCAGGTTTCCAGTGTTTCCAGTTTTTGAGGTTCCCGAAGAGAACGACAGACGACCGCTCGTGCCTGCGGCGCCAGCGTTGGGCGTGCGTATGCTGACTGATCCGGAGGATGAGGCAGTGCCTTCTCCTGACTCGATTTTGATCAGCCCACCGGTAGAAACCGCGGACTGTCCAGCTAGTAGACTCATTGAGCCACCGGGCCCACTTGTGCCGCTGCCCACACCTAGTGTTATGGCACCACCACGTCCACTTGTAGCCACTCCAGTACCGATTAGCAACGCGCCGCTATTTCCGCAGTTGGCTGTGCCAGAAGAAAAGACAAGATGGCCACTTGCCCCTGTAACCCCCGCGTTGCCAGTCTGAACTACTAATGCACCCGAAGTTGATGCTGTTCCTTCGCCACTCGTTACTGCAACAGTACCCCCCGTTGCTACTTTGCTGATACCGGCCGATGCATATAGATCTCCACCCCGTGCTGAAGTACCACTACCAACGCCTATACTGAGCATACCACCGCGACCACCAGTGGCAGTTCCACTGCCAATAAGGCAGCCACCAGTATTGCCATTGCTTGACGTACCGGAAGAAAAGGCCACTAGCCCACTTGCTCCGTTGCCACCCGAGTTGGCTGTGCGGATGGTCAAGGCGCCTGAAGTTGTTGCAGTTCCTTCACCTCCCTCTAGCTTTAGGCTGCCCCCAGTGCGAGAAGTACTGCGGCCAGCAAGGATCAGAAGTTCGCCGCCTCGGCCAGAGGTGCCGCTGCCAACAGAGACTTTAATGGCACCACCACGGCCTCTTGTCGAAGCGCCGCTTCCAAGGAGCACTCCGCCCGTATTGCCGTCTTTTGAAGTCCCCGATGAAAACGAGAGCCATCCACTGGCTCCATCTTCCCCACCGTTGGCTGTCCGTATAGAGACTGAGCCGGAGGTAGATGCGGTTCCTTCGCCAGACTCAAGCAGAAGAGCACCACCGGTGTACGAACCTGAACGGCCAGCAGCAACAGAAAGCATGCCACCACCAGCGGACGTGCCGCTGCCGACGGTAAGACTGATCCGACCCCCGCGTCCAGAAGATGCGGCTCCACTCCCAATGAGGCAGGCTCCTGTATTTCCACCACTTGATGTTCCCGCAGAGAAAATCAGAGAGCCGGATACTCCACGAAAACCAGCATTTGCGGTAAGAAAGCATACTGTGCCTGAAGTTGACGAGGACCCCTCGCCAGTGGTCAAGATTAATGAACCGCCCGTACGCGCGGAAGATGCCCCAGCAACCATAGTGGCGTTTCCTCCCGTCCCGCTGTCACCCGTGCCTACGACTATCGTCATGTTACCGCCACGACCGCCCGCAGAGTCACCAGACGTTATGTTTATCCAGCCACTGTTGCCATTACTTGCTGTGCCGGTAGAAATGATCAAATGGCCACTGACACCAGCGATACCTGCATTTGCAGTGGCAATCGTCATGTTGCCTGAGCTGTACTTTGCTCCATATCCCGATGCAATCCAACAGCTTCCGCCGCTCGATGTGTATCCCTGGCCCGCAGTGATGGCAACGTGACCGCCACATCCATTGCATATGCCGGTACCATCGCCCGCGTGAATGCTGATAGACCCGCCCGTCTTATCAGACTGTGAAGTGTCCCCAGCGGTGAGAGTGATGCTACCTCCATGACCGCTGTCACCGGCACCGACCGATACCTCAATCGCCCCGCCTCCACCGATCTCGGCTGTTCCTGTCGCTATAAGAAAAGAGCCTGTGTTTCCAGATGAAGAGGAGCCTGTCGTAAATTCGACGCGTCCCGATGCTCCCATTTCGCCACCATTCATTGTCGACGTGATTATTGAACCGGACGTGGAGGCCGATCCATATCCAGACTTGATAAAGACAGATCCACCGGTGTCTGATCCTCCGATACCTGCATAAACTGAGAAAGCACCACCCATGCTAAACTCTTCACCGGCACCATGACCAGCAACGATAGTCACAGCGCCCCCCCTGGATATTCTGTCATCCGTGCCGTCCGCGCTGGTCCCTCCCGCTGCGAGACTGACCGATCCGCCGTCACCACTGTCGCCGTCGCCAACGAGAATAGTGAAAGCCCCTCCTCTGCCACTTGTGGCGGTGCCCGTTTCTAAAGCTACGTAGCCGGAGTTCCCTCCCGAAGATGTGCCTGTGCTAAGGAACAGATAGCCGCTTATGCCATTATCTCCTGCATTCATCGTGCGCATGGACACCGTTCCCGATGTTGATGCAGTTGAATAGCCGGCAACAATGGATATCCTGCCTCCCGTACCCGAGTCCCCCCCTCCGACCTCGACGGACACGCTCCCGCCTGAACCAGACTCTGCAATGCCCGTAGTCATCTGGATCTGCCCGGAGTTCCCTTCACTTGCGTCGCCCGTCGAGACGACCATTCCGCCCGAGACTCCAGTTATCCCCGAGTTCGCCGTTTGCAAGGTCATAGCTCCGGATGTGGTCTCTTGCCCGTATCCCGTTGTCACAAAGACCTCCCCCCCCGTGCCGATCTCAGACTCACCTGCTATTAGTTCAACGCCACCTCCATCTCGAGTCTCACCACAGCCAGCATGGATAAATATAGAGCCACCACTTCCACCGGAGGCCGTGCCTGTCGAGAGTAAAATTGCACCCGTGTTTCCATCATTTGTTGAACCGGTCGTCAAGGATATGGAGCCAGAAGAGCCTTTACTAAGCACGTTGGCTGTACACATGTAGAGGCGTCCTGAGCTTGACTTTAACCCTTGCCCAGAAGAGATATAGATGTCGCCTCCAGGCGATCCACTCCCGGCAACAAACGAGAGACCTCCTCCGGTACCGTAAAGTCCTTCGCCTGAAGCAAGTATGATCTCACCACCGTCCCCTGCTGTAGAGTCTCCGGCATACATTTCCACGTTACCTCCAGTACCACTGTCGCCCGTACCAACCATGATCGTGATTTGGCCTCCGCGACCGCCAGCACCTTCGCCCGAGAGAATATCGATAGTTCCAGACGATCCCTCTTTCGCGTCTCCAGTTTGAAGCAGCAGCGGACCGCTTGCGCCACTTCGCCCAGCGTTTGCGCTTGCGAGGGTCACATCGCCAGAGGCAGACTTATCACTGTAGCCAGATAACAGACAAAGTTCGCCACCTGTTGCTGTGCTGGATCCACCGGCCCTTATTTCAACGTTACCGCCTTCCGATGTTGACGACATGCCAGCGCCACCCTCGATGGATGTAGTGCCTCCCTTTGCATCCTCGCCCTCCGTAGATCCTCCAATCATCGAGACGCCTGCGCCATTGCCCTCCACAGCATATCCTGCGGCGATGGAGATGGCGCCACCCCGTCCGTCCAAACCATCTCCAGAAACCAAGCATAGGCTGCCGCCGAACTCGCCGCTGCCCGATGACATAGTAATACCCCCTCCCATTTCATCATCACTTGAATTTCCGGCGTAAATGTATGCGCCCCCCCCCTGGCCAGATGACGAGAGCCCAACTTCGATGGAGATAGACCCAGATGCACCGGACGCCGTCGACCCACTCGAGATGCGGATCTTGCCAGAATCGCCCTCCCCAGCATCCCCTGTGCATATCGCAATGGAGCCTGAGCCGCAGTTTGCTCGCGCCGTTGACAAGCTGACATCCCCTCCTTGGTCTGAAGAAGAGGTACCACTCAATATGCTCACGGCACCTCCGGAACCCTCAATGGCATCACCTGCGGCCATGGTCATGTTTCCTCCTGAGTCCGCCCCATTTCCGGCTCTAAGCTCCACCTGCCCTCCTTTGCCTGCTGAGGAGTCACCGCCGTCTAAGCGAATCTCGCCCCCCTGAGAACCATCGCTCAGGCCAACTGACAAGAAAATCCCTCCGGCAGATCCTGAAGTTGCGGGGCCCGTGGTTATGGCGACGCTCCCGCTGTCGCCACTATCTGTCTGACCTGTCTCAAACAGCAAACTTCCCGATGAAGTCTGGGCTGGTGATGTCATTATCGACACATCGCCACCCTTGCCGTCTGTTGATGGACCGGACCGAATCTCTACGGCACCACCACCACCACGGCCCGAGCCGCCCTCAACCAGTAGGCTCCCCCCCCATTCGCCCCTACCTGCTGCGACGGAGACGTTGCCCGCACAACCTGCTTCGCCCTCGCTAAGTGAGTCACCAGCTCGCAGTGTCACAGCTGCGCCACATTGCGCATTTGAGTTTCCACCCAGTATTCTAAGCCCACCCCCCTCAGATATCTTTCCCGAACCTCCTCTAATTGACACCCCGCCACCGGCTCCAGACTCCGAAGTAGACTGACCGGCGACAAATGATAGATGACCGCCTGCGCAGGTCGACGAGTTTCCGGCTGACACTTGAATGCTTCCACCTATTCCCAGGTCGCTGCGACCGACTCGAAGCGAGAGCGCGCCACCATTTCCCTGAAAGGAACTGCCAGTTGATATCCAAAGCCTGCCCGAATCACCATTCATACTATCACCTACATGCGACATTCTTAGAAAGAGGCAGTGCTAGAACGTCTGCGGGGCTTAAAAGAAGCAAAAAAGGGCGCTGACATGCAGACCAGTGGAGATTGACATCGTGCCGGTTTCTGCCTGACTGTCGCCGCTCTGGATCTGAATTTCGCCACTAGAGGCTGTAGTGGATGCGCCAGATGCGAGGCACAGACCCCCTCCTTCCGCCATTTTCCCAGATCCACTAGCAAGAGTCACACTCCCGCCCGCAGCGCCAGAGCCCGCGCACAGGCACAAGGCGCCGCCATTGCCTTCAAAAGCACTTCCAGCCTGCATTTCCACGTCACCTCCGACCCCAGAACTACTGTAACCGACTGAAAATGTAATATCACCAGCCCGGCCCGTAACGGCATCGCCCGTGCGGAAGCAAAACGAACCTGAATTTCCTGTGCCCGCCGTGTTTGTTGTTGCCGCGCCGGTTGTAAAATTGATTGATCCTGAAGATAAAGATGAAGGAGTACGCAACCTACGAGTTATCAGGATGTAATAATTTAAGAAAACAGGTCGATGAGGGCAGGTACAACGGTGTTGATACTGTCTAATCCCCACCAACTGTAAAAACAGAGGTCGTGGGCGGGCATCTTGTGTAACACTTTTTTAAGGCGCGGGACTGCGAGACGTGATGTTACCTGACGGCCCCATTACAGAAGTGCCGGACTGAATCGCCACTGAGCCGCCTTGATCATCAGCTCCCGCGCCGGCTTGGATAGAAAAGGATCCCCCGACTGATCCAGAGCCTGCTAGACAATCTGCATCACCGCCAACACCCTCAGTTGCACCACCAGCCTCCAGATGCAGCACACCTCCGTGAGCCGTCCCATTCCCACCACGAAAGCACACACGGCCTCCAGTTTGCACCTCGCCGTCACCGGCTGATAAAACCATGTCGCCGCCAACTCCTCCGCTACCAGCCCTAATATGAACACTGCCACCACGCCCACGTTCGTCACGAGAGCCGCCAGCCGTCAGGTTAGAGTCACCACCAACGCCACCAGTCGCACAGCCGACGGATATGGAAATAGAGCCAGACTCGGCTTCTTGGGCAACGCCGGTACAAATACTTATTGGACCTGTGTTCCCAAGAGCCGAGGAACCGGTTTTAAACTCCAGCGCGCCGGTTTGTCCTGGCGAAGGTGGGCTCACGACGTTTATATCACCTGAACTCGCTTGATTGCTCGCCGTGTTGCCAGTAATTCTACCCGAGGTGATGGCAACCGACCCACCAGTTCCCTGAGCCGTGCTACCTGCGCCAAGACTAAGATTGCCGCCTCTTGCCTCGGTCCCATTCCCAGCGACCAGTCGTAGTGTACCTCCGGTTCCGCCTGAGCCCGCTTGCATGATTACTGCACCACCAATACCCGACATTCCCTCACCAACCGACATGCTGATACCACCGCCACCGGTCGTCGTGCTTCTACCGGTGAGCAAACGTATTGAACCTGAGTTCATATCGCCCTCTCCGGTCTCAAAGCTTAAATGTCCAGATTGGCTCTCCATGGCACCACATGCTGCACTTGTTGCCACTTTTATATCACCGCCCGCTGCGCCATCGCCCGATGTCATGCTTACGCCACCGCCACAAGCGCTCCCAGAGCCTGCATTGATTATGAGATTACCCCCAGCTACACCCGCGCCAGATGTAAATTCCAGGCTCCCACCTTCACTAGAGTCGTCCTTTTCGGAGAAAGATGTGCCTGCGCTTACGCTTATGGAACCACCGTCGTCCTGTCTTGAATCTCCCCCCCTGATATTAAAGTTACCACCACAGTTGTCGGTTGCGTCACCGCCTTGGATCTGGACTCCGCCTCCGGTGACACCAGAGCCTCCTCTGAGCAGTAGGTCGCCTCCCACACTAGTCTCTACATCACTCAACTGGACGTCGGAGGCGAGCGCGCCACCTGCTGCAAAAACAATGTTACCTCCATGCCCGTGGCCCGAGGTTCCCGCCAGTAGCTCTATGGCTCCGGACATTGACCCATCGGAAGCCCCAGTGTGCGCTTGGATGGCGCCAGACTGGCCTGAGTTCACATCACTGGTACACAGGCAAATATTTCCATTACCCCTTTGAGCATCATCGTCATCAAACCCATTCGATCCAGGCGGTGTGGTGATACGTACGTCACCTGACTTTATCATGCCAACACCTGATTGCATCGACACACTGCCTCCTTGTGCTTGGGTACTTGTCCCGCCCTCTATCGTAACGTTTCCACCACCGCATCCTGATCCGCCGGCAACCCGAATAGAACCACCAATGTTGCTCGTTGAACTACCCGCGCGGACTTCCAGGGTTCCGCCTGGTCCACTGCACGACTGGCCCACTCGCAAAGATATGTCACCAGCGCCAAAGGTTGATTCTCCCGAGCTGATCAACACCCTCCCCGACGTCGTTGCGGCGTTTCCAGACGACATTGTGAGATCTCCAGACTGTACACTTGCCTTGCCAGTTGTGAAGTTGAGATATCCTGACCGTTGTCCATCGCCAGACCGGATCTCGGCGTCTCCCCCGCTTTCGGAACTACGCCCTGCTGAAATGTGAATGGCGCCACCCCGACCGTCACCGCATCCGCCAGTCATATTTATAGTACCTCCACCTCCATTCTGCGACGAACCAGCGCAGACCCTAATTGAACCCCCGAGACCAGACGTCGCCTCGCCAACGACAGCAGAAAAATTTCCCCCGCCTCGTGACAGCAAGGCGAGACCACCCCCTGATTGAGCCCCAGTTCCCGAGACCACGGACACGTTACCGCCACGCTTACCGTCACCTATGAAAAACGACGGAACGGGCTGTTAAATTTGGCACAACTCAGAGATGCCCCCACTCGCGCAGGAGGGAAGGGGTTGAGAAAATGATTTGCAATGACGCCGGAGGAAACCTGCGCTCATTTGTATGTGGCCACCATGTCCGGTGCTAGATGTCTGCACAGTTGCGTTTATAGAACCCGTGTTGCCATCGCTACTTGCGCCTGTCGAGAGACTTATGCCACCTGAATCGCCGGCGCCTGCCTTTCCAGTCGTAAGCAAGATAGCCCCCGAGCCACCGGCTCCGCCTCGACTCGCGCTGCCTACGTAAAAGTGGGTTGTGGCAAATCAGGGCTTACTAAGTTAGGGCATCGAACTCCGCCATTGAGCTCCGGGGCCTTTGATTTTACAAGACGCTGAGTTCAGACCAGTCGCAATGCTTATATTTCCAGATGATTCCCCACCGGGACCAGATTCAAGTATTAATGCGCCGCCGTGATATATGCTGCCTTCACCACTCCGAATTGTCAAGTTGCCTCCCGAGGCACCGCTGCCGGCAGCAAGATTGACAGACCCACCTTGCGCTGCCTCGCCCCAGATAGAACCAGCGGAGATGTTGACCTTTCCACCGCCTGATATTCCGGTTCCCACTTGCAAACTTAGGTCCCCGGCTTTCCCCAACGGTGCATGGCCAGTCTGAATGGATACAGATCCCGATGTTCCAGACGACACATCGCCAGTGTTTATTTCGATGCTGCCCGTCGTGACGCTACCATCGACTTCATTTTGATCGAGGACAGGACTTGCGGTGCTAAGCGAAAGATTCCCGGATCGAGTCGCGCTCGCGCCAGATTTGACGTCAATACCGCCGCCGTCTTGCAGAGCATCTCCACCGGTTACCGAGATTTCGCCGCCCATTGTACATGTCGATGCACCGGCGTGCAACAAAATTGCGCCACCTTTGGCTTGCTTGGAGTTGCCTGCGATCACCGTCAACCACCCTCCAGAGCCAGAGGACGCGTTGGCAACACATACAGATATGTTGCCGGCAGCTCCACCAGCGACACCCAGCCCGCTTGAGATACTCACCATTCCGCCTACTTGGCCATTCGCAGCCGCAACGGTGACATTTCCACCTAAGCTTCCAGTTGAGTTTCCAGCCTCGATGCGGATCTCGCCACCTTGCAGACCTGATCTGCCTACGTGCATCAGGATACTTCCTGCGCTGCCGGTCTCCGATGTGCCCGTGGAAAGAAGTACCGTCCCTGAGCTTCCTGCAAGTGAATCCCCAGTCGAGACCAAGACATCGCCGCTCGGTCCAGCCTCAGAGAAAGATTGCGCAGTAGCAAGACGCACAATACCTGACCCTCCCTTCATACCAGCACCAGAACACACATCTATGCGCCCACCTACAGTGTCCCCACACCCACCGCGCAAGGCAACTCCGCCGCCCCGCGCACCGCCCCCGCCGGCGACTTGGACATTACCCCCAGCATTACCACGTTCGAGTGCGGATCCCGCCGTGACATTTATGGTCCCACCCCCGCCAGAGCCACTCGAGCCAACTGCGATTTGAATTCCCCCCGCCGCACCCTCTGGGTTTTCGCCGGTGCCGAGAAACAGCGCACCCGAATCCCCAACTCCGCCCGCTTCCGTTCTACCCGTCGAAACGCGGATTCCACCCCGTGCAGAAGCAAGAGTCGCAGCAGCACCTGAAGTGATCCGCATTTCACCACCCTGCGCAGCGCCGGCGCCGCTGGTCAATTGCAGATCAGCTCCAGCAGTCATGGAGATATTGCCGTCTGGTCCGCCAGTTCTTACGACGATGTTGCCTGAAATATCCCCCCCCCCGGCAGCAACGATTACGTCACCACCTGCTTCGCCATCTGCGCCTTGAAGAACAATGTCGCCACCCCGGACAGCACCGTTCCCGCTACAAACAGCAATAGCACCTCCGTTTTCTCCCCTCCCCCCCGCCACGCGCACGCTCCCGCCATCTTTGCCTGCACTACTAGCCTCAAGTGAAATTCCTCCTGACGTGCCCATCGCAGCGCCTGTCGAAACACAAATCCGGCCAGAAGAATCTGATGCGTCACCAGTCCCAATGCATGCATCACCGGTCCGACTCTGACTGTTCTTGGTTTGCATGGAAATTCTCCCATCCTTATGAATCGTAAAATATTGATTGTGCGACTGCATGGCTGCAATCAAATCTAGTGTGAGGCCTTGCTTGTCAACTTGATGGAATCCATCAAGAGAAAAATTGTAGGCTGGGTGGGTGTAGTTGTCCACCACTTCGACACGTTCTGGGAATACCTCACGTACGTTCTGCGCGATTACGCCTCGTACAACCACGTCGTCGACTCCGCGTATTTTCAGCCACTCATCGGTGTATCGATAATTAGCTAACTTGATCTGGGTAAATCTGTTGTAGATATCATCTAGCTCCGCATCATCAAGATAATGTATATCCTCTTTGATGCGTTCGTCTGACGAATACTCTATCTTGGTCACACGCATCGGCACCGTCGAGATAATCGACCCGCCGGTGCCCGCAGATTCGAGCCTAAAGTCTGGTCCGGGTCGATTTGATACAGAAAACTCAATGGTGTTGCCAATCGCGCCTGATGCATCCAAACTGATATGACTCGCCGTCACACTTTGCTCTGCCGCAAGCATCTCCACCGTGGTCCCGTCGACTCTAATTGAACTACTGCCGGATCCAGATAGCACGCGCACCATGCCATGTGATCTTTCGCCGACACCTGCCGATACTGTCACATTGGGGCCCGAATGTGTACTGTTTGCAGCGCAGATGGATAAAGAGCCACCATTACCGTCGCGGGAAGCTCCTGTCCTTAACGATACCACGCCGCCAAATTCCGGGTCTCCCCTACTGCCGCCATCTATAATTATGGATCCACCTTTGCCAGTCTCAGCAAGACCGCCACGGACAATCACATCACCGCCGGTACGCCCTCCACCTGCGGCTACCTCTACGGAACCACCAGATCCAGCGGCTTCGGAACTTGCGCCTGCTCTTAGGCTTATGTGCCCCCCGGCAGCGTTCGACGACGTACCAACACGCAAGAGAATGCTCCCACTCTCTTTCTGTGCGCTTGCTGTTGACAATGTCACGCTGCCCGACACACCCCGAGCTGCCGCTCCAGTCGATAGCTTCACAGAACCAGATTGTCCCCCGCTATCTGAACTCGTGATAGAAACTTTGCCACTCGAGCTCGTCGCACCGAGACCACTGGCTAACAGTAGATCGCCGCCGTCAAGCTCGTTACCGATTCCACCTGTTAGAATTACGTTTCCGCCAGAAACGCCATCACCACCAGTCAAATCCATATATCCCCCAGTACCCCACGGGGTTGCTCCCGCCTGAGCACATATGTTTCCCCCGCACGAATCTGAGCTCTCCCCCGCAATGACGTTGACTCCACCCGCTACGTTTGCTGAGCCAGTTTCGATTAGAATACTGCCACTTAAAGCCCCGCTTGGCCCGGACGAGACCATGACGTCCCCACTATCTCCCAGCTCGGAGGCTCCTGAGCCCAATGTCGCCGAGCCGCCAGTACTGGACGCACTTGAGCCTGCAGCGATGCGCACACTACCACCTATTCCCTCGTTGCTCGAACCACTTTGGAGTAACAGACTACCGCCTGATCCTCCCGAGCCCGCCTCGAGACTCACACTACCACCACACCCAATACCATTGGACGCACCGCCGCTTAACCATATGTCGCCCGACCTATCAGGTCCCGCACCGCTTATCAATGCGACGCCACCACCCAACTCCCCTGCACCCGACGTTATCTCCACCCTTCCTCCAGTTGTGGCTCCGTCACCAGCAGAAACTGATATGTCCCCGCCATGACCCTGGCCCGACGCGCCAGTGGAGATGTCAATAGAGCCGCTTTTGCCCTCAGAGTCTCCAGTGGCAATTCTCACCCCACCCGATACGCAGCCCATTCCGGTAGCTAGCAAGATAGTCCCGCTATCTTGGGTTGCCTGTCCACTCATAAGGCAAGCATCCCCACTTGTTAAGGTACCTGCGCCGCTGCGCATCACCACAGCCCCTCCAGGACCACAGCTACCAGAGCCAGCCTGTAAGTTAAGCTCGCCACCACAACTGCCATCTCCCCCGATGAGCGACGTGCTACCGCCCAAACCTGACGTGGATGCGCCAGCCTGCATTGTAATAGCAGCACCAGCGTCATTGGCGCACAATCCAACGGACAAGTCCAAATCACCAGCAATGCCGCCGGGTACGTTGCCTGTCTCAAGGCGAATATTTCCACTTGACCCGCTGGCATCAGTCAATGTTGCCAGCCTAACATCCCCGCCTCTTGTTGCACCCGGGCCAGAGCTAAGATTGAGGTGACCACCAAATCCGGACGTGCTCTCGCCAGCTGTTATGCACACCTCGCCACCGTCTCTCGTAGCACCGTTGCCGCCACTGAGCGACAACTTGCCGCCGCGTGCACCGGCTCCGCCTGCTATTTCCAAACTACCACCACTGCCCTCTGTAGAAAGTCCAGCCGCAATTTCGACGTCGCCACCGCTGGTGTCACCAACACCAGCACGCAGATCAATTGCCCCTCCTATACTTCCGTCCCCTGCTGCGAGACAAGTAGAACCGCCAGATCCGCCCTCAGCTCTTGTTGTCCCCGCTTGCAGAGATAGTTCCCCACCCGATCCTATTGTGCTGCTACCTGTACACACACTGATGGAGCCGCTGTTAGTCTCGGCTTCGCCAGTTGAGATGAAAACTTCACCTGAGGCACCTGTGTATGCCACGCCGCTCGAAATAACAACGCCGCCAGACTGCGCGTCACTACCTGCACCTGTAATTGACACGCCCCCCCCCTCGCTACCGATGAGCTCCAGATGTCCGCCGCAACCCCCGTTTCCCATCCCGTCTCCGGCTATGACGGACACGGTACCGCCGCAGGTGCCATTTCCGCCTACTAAGGCGACGTTACCACCTTGGCTTCGAGACGAGCCACCAGCTGCCAATTCTACATGTCCTGCCGCTCCGCTTGAGCTCTCGCCAACATCAAGGGTCAAGTTTCCCGAGCGTCCAGCCGACCCGGTGGCGAGGATTATTCCCCCGCTTCTCGTTCTACCCTCACCGGTGCAGAGAGACACTTTTCCACTTGAGCAGGGTGCGTCCGTGGAACCAAAGGAAGCCGAGCCGCCGGTTGCCGCAATAATTGAAACCTTTCCACCGCTGGCGTCTTCATTACCCCCGATGCCTGATGATGCACCGCTCTGCAACGAAATATCACCGCCTTTGGTTCCGGATCCCGCTCGAAAGCACACAGAGCCACCGGAGTCTTTTGAAGCACCACCGGCGCGCGCAAGTATGTCTCCGCCTGAAGCACTACTACCAGAACCACTTTGTAACTCGATAGTTCCCCCACTCTTGCCATCTCCGGATGACACATCCACACCACCACCTTTTCGCAGTCCATCACCAGCAGACGCAATTAGAGAGCCACCGTTTCCATGACGTGATGAACCAACTGACAGCTCGATTGTGCCACTTTGGCTCACTGAGTTGCCCGTGCCAATCGTTACTCCGCCTGAAACATCAGCCGATCCGCTTGCAATAGCTACTGAGCCACTCGTGCCGCAAACATCCGCGCTTTTTAAGAGTACGTCACCGCTAACTAGGGCACCAGTACCACTACCAACCTGGAGAGAGCCCCCAGAGTCGGAACCAGCTCCGGCCATGATGCTAACTTCACCACCGGCTAGTCCATCACCCGCCATAATGCTAGTCTGGCCTCCGGCACCAGCGGTTGCCATGCCGGCTCGCAACGCAATGGCTGAGCCCCCTCCAGAAGAACTCGAGCCAGTAAAGCAACTTATGTTTCCGGCTCTACCATCCGCTGCGTCGCCAGTTTTGATGAGAACTCTACCACTCGACGCTTTCGCATCGCCGGTAGCCAGGTGGATCTCCCCGCTCGCCCTCTGGCCCATTCCGGCGGACAGCTTAATGTTTCCACCCGTCCCATCGCTGTCGCCGCCGATGATGTCCACGTTGCCACCCCTGTCCCTATCTGAACAGCCAGCTGTCATCAAGACGCTTCCCCCACAGCTGCCATCGCCTGCGGAAATTGTCGTGCTTCCTCCGTTGCTTTCGTCTGAAGTGCCGGCACTAAGCTCAACATCGCCGCCCTCCCTGGCAGCCCCCGCACCGGCCCGAAGCCGAATGGCGCCACCAGCGTTTCCGCCGCCACCTGAGATTCCTATGGATCCGCCATAGCCACCGCTTGCAGCTGAAGCCTCGCCCACACCCAGGACCAGATTTCCGGCATCACCTAACAAACTCGAACCAACAAAGATACTAATACCGCCGCTACCGCAATGGCCAGCACCGGTGGAGACAAAAATGTCTCCCGAGGCGCCATCAGCCACACAACTAGTTGAGAGCTCAATGTCGCCTGAAGCAATAGTGCCCTTCGCAGATCTGATGGTAACGTCACCACTCTTACCGGCCCTTCTAGTAAGCGGTATTCCACTGAAAAATTCCAAGTTGCCGCCGGCTGCGTCAATGCCAGCGCCCGCATTCAAGCTTATGTGGCCTGAAGAGGCTCCGTCCCCAGCTGCAAGGCGCAGGAGCCCGCCCTGATTGGCTGCCGAATCGCCTGCTACAAAAATAACGCTAGCCCCAACACCGGTTTCCGAGTCGCCCGCCTGAATTGATAAAGTCCCCGCGGTGTCTCGAGCATCACCAGTGGCAAGAACAATTTTGCCACTCCCGCCCCAAGTCTGTGCCAACCCCGATGATATTGATACGTCCCCAGAAGCTTTGCCGCTAGCAGTGGTTATGGCAACCTGTCCACCCAAATCACCGGTGCTTGTCCCACTTTCGACGACTACTGAGCCGCCCAGTTCCATATCATCGCGACCAGCTTTGATAGTGATTTCGCCGCCTTTGCATCCCCCACCCGCGTGTAGATCGACCGCTCCACCGAGTCCTCCAGTCGCCTCGCCTGCCACAAGCTGGAGCTTGCTGCCGCGGATGCTCATGTGGCCACCAAGATCACCTTGACCAGACGCAACAGTAATTTCACCACCATCACCACTGCCGTAAGATGAGCCCGTTGAGCATACTTTCACCGAGCCCCCACCGCTGGTATCAAAACCAGCACAAAGCTCGATGTTGCCAGCTGAGCCCGCCGAATCCCCGGTGGCGATAGACACGTCCCCAGAGTTCCCTTGAAAAGATGTCCCAGTTGCGAGTAGAACGCCCCCACTTGCACAGCTTTCGGCACTTGCGATCGTAAACGTACCGCTGGTTCCTTTGTCACCACTTCCGCTGCATAGAGTGAGGATGCCACCTATTTCTCTACCATCGCCAGCCTTGAATCGGACGCTACCACCGATGTCTCCATTGCCTGCGGTTACGTCGAGTCTGCCGCCAGAGGCCCCTCCGTCGCCTGCGTGCATGGAGATTCTGCCGCCGTCGCCGGCAAGCGAGGTCCCGGACGCCAGCGAGATGTCGCCAGCAATACCAGATACAGCATCCCCCACGGCAACACAGATGCCATTGCCGGAATCTCCGTTCATTGCTTCCCCGGTCGTGAGGGCAACGCCGCCCCTAGTGGCGGTCAGGCTAACATCGCCAGCATTCTCACTGTCTCCCGCTTTCAGAGAAATACAGCCACCATCTGTGGCACCAGAGCCAGTAGATAGCAAAATGTCTCCCTTGTTCTTGGCCTTCGAGCTAGTTATGATTGAAACAGAGCCGCTATTGCCACTTGAGGCGGCCCCACTTCGTACGAGAATGTCCCCACTTGCACCCGAAGATGCGCGCCCCGTCTGTAAGTAAATGGCGCCAGAACTCGGCGCAGCCTTAGTGGTCATTGCGAGGGAACCGGACTCCGAAGATGTAGACTCCCCAATAGAGTACCTTTCGTGTAGAGCTTGAAGCCCGCCGATGACGTCGAGCGCAAGCCGTTGTTTATCAACCCGATAAAATCTCGCTTTTTGGAACCCTTTGTCTGGAAGCGAGTATGTTTCGAGGACGGATATATGTTCGGGGAAAATTTCATTGAGCTCTTGTGCAATCACGCCACGGACTCGCTTGTCGGGAATTCCCCGAACCGCCCGCCACTCATCCGTGTACCCGTACTCAGTAATTCGAACTCTTTGCAGGCGGTGGAGCAGGTCAGCTGTGTCAACCGGCTGAAAATCCTTCTTGATGCGACGATCTGAAGGGCTTGTAAACGACGGCGCCGATATTGGCACGTCAGAATATAACTCCGTGTTGCCGTCACCATTTGTGGTGAGTCGAACATCATACGTCGCAGAACTGCCATCGCTGTCAGTGATGCCCCAACCGATTGTACCGTCCGGGCCCGTGAGGAAAGAGATGTTACCTCCCGAGCCACTCACCACATCGATGTTGTCGCCAGTGATGTTCAGGTATGCATCTGTGCTCAAAAGTGTGGCCGATGCCTTATTTGAACTAATCGAGATGCCCCCTCCCCGACCATTATCCGACTCGCCTGCTTGGAATACTATGTCACCAGCATCACCACTAGTTGCGCTCCCCGTCGCCAGGATAAGGTCCCCAGAATCGCCGGCGGTGGAATCCCCTACGCAGCGCAAAGCATCAGTCTAAGTAAATGTGGGGTGATGGGGGGGGGGGTGTTCATGGGGTTTGTTTTTATTGCAGCTGCCGGAAAAAGTTAAGTTCGAAGAGTGCTGAAAGTACTCCCTTATCAAGATACCCCAGGATCCCGATGACTTGACGCACCTGTGGTTATGGTTATGCTTCCAGCAATACCTCCCACGGCATCCCCTGTTACGAGACTAAGGTCACCAGAATTTCCTTCTGCGATGGCTGTGGCACAAGACAGACTACCCGTCACGCCCCCCGCAGCGGCTCCCCCAGTAAGTGATACCGCGCCACCAGCCACTATCAGGTCGCCCCCAGCATCGCTCGTTGACTCGCCGGCCGAGAGAGAGATGGCGCCAGCAGCACCGGCTTCCGAACCGCCTGCGGATATCGTAATGTTTCCCGAGTTCCCACTTTCCGCAGTACCCGAGGTGAAGCAAATATTACCTGTGTCCCCGGTGCTTGAAGTTGGCGTTAAGATCTCGACGGCGCCTCCAGCTCCGACCGTCGATGCGCCGCTCGAGACGCTAAGTGTGCCGCCTCCAGCTGTGCCCGCACCGCTCGTCATAGAAAGGTTGCCCCCTGCATCGTCGGTACCGGCCTCGATAGAAATACTTCCAGCGCTTGAAGATGCTGAGGCAGTGTCACCTACGTAAATTGATCTAAACGGCAAGGGAAACGAATCTAACTCTCTCAGTTGGTATCAGTTAAGACTTGTTGACTACGATAGCCAAAAAAGACTCCGATTTCTGCCTGTAGAGATTGATATACTGCCCGACGATCCTGAGGAATCACCCGTAGATGAGTCACCTGTGGACAGAATCAACTGGCCTGTTGTGAAAAGCAACGAGCCCGAAGCGCCGGACGTACTATCGCCGGTCGTCACGCTAATTGTACCCGACGATGATGTCCCTTGTCCGGAAGATACCTCCACGTCCCCCCCCAGACCACCTGCAGTGACACCAGCCTCAAGTAGGATGGAGCCACCAGCACAACTAGCTTCAGTCGATGCGCCAGCTGTGATGGTCATGTTAGCTCCGTTGCCTGAGGTGGCATGTCCGACAGATAATGCGATGCCACCTCCCACCGAGCTTGTCGCTCTCCCGGAGAGGACACAGACTGAGCCGGAGGTGCCCGAGCTTGAGACCCCAGTCGAGATCTTAAGTCGACCGCTCCCCGAGGTGGCGCCGCCACCCGCTGTAGTAATTGTGACGTTGCCACTCTCTTTTCCCGTACCAGAGGATATTGACAGATTGCCGCCATGCTGTTGGGAGGTATTACCGGCGGCCAGTGACAGAGGCGCTCCCACACCACCCATTGACATCCCGACAGAGATAATCACATCTCCAGCTTCTCCAGCAGAAGAGTCTCCAGATGCAATTTTAATCGAACCTGAAGCGGGCGAACCTTCGCCGGCACTACCAGTAGCTGCACCAGTAGCTACATGTATAGATCCAGACGCACTGTCAGTTTGGCTCGCATTATTTGTAGCGACGGCGATCCCCCCTGTTGCTGACGTTCCGCCGCCAGAAAGGAGAGCCACCGAACCACCAGCGGCTTGTGAGGATCCAGCACCAGCGCTGATGTGGATGTTACCGGCATAATCTTCCCCTGTTGCGACCTCGTTGAGATTATCTCCTGCGGTGAGGTATAGCGAACCGCCGCAACCGGTATCACCGTAACTTGCGCCTGCTTCCATAATAATCGAACCCCCGGCACCAGTTGCTGTGCCTGTCGCCAAATTAATGCTACCTGAGTTCGTGCGATATTCATCGTCACTCTGTCCGCCATCTGCCGTCCTTACCATGATACAGCCACTTTCCCCATAAGTTGATTTCCCTGATGTGAGTGCAATGGCGCCCCCAGAAGGAGTGGTCTCTGCGTCTTCCTCTGCTTCTGTGAGATCAAGCGTTCCAGCAGTGATCCGAATGCTACCCGCCGAACCCGACGAAGCCTCGCCAATGGACATGGATATATTTCCTGATCGGCCACTTGATGCAGAGCCTACAAGAAGAGTTATAAACCACACTGATAGCAACTACAAAATAAAGCTGACGCCCAGTCGCGAACCCGTGCTAAGTGTAATGTCGCCCGTCGTGCCGGTCGACGCAGCACCAGTTGTCAGCACTATGTCGCCCGAAGCGCCATCAGTTGGATCTGCGGTACCAATGGTCAAATTACCAGAGAAAACTTGACCTGTCCCCGAAATGAGCGTTAGAAGACCGCTTTGATCACCAGAACCTGACACTATGAGGGTGTCGCCAGATTCGGAGCCATTCCCAGCCATCAAAGAAATGCTGCCTCCCCGCGAATTCTCTGAGGACCCCGCCTCGAGAAAGATCGACCCCGCGTCGCCTACTTCCGAGTTTCCTGTAGTTAGGGCAACTGCGCCTGACCGGCCAGTTTTGGCACTGCCAGACTGAATCACGATATTTCCAGAGTTACTTACTGTCGATGCACTACCAGAGGTGATTTGGATACCTCCGGAAGCACCTGTGCCCGACCCTGTCGACACGTTGAACCGGCCTGAACCGACCCCGTCGCCGCCGTCTGCCGATGCCAGCGAAACAGAGCCCGACGTACTAGAGGTTGCTGCACCAGAACGAATCATGACCAGCCCACCGGTGGACTCGGTCGAGGATCCGCCTTGCAGCACCAGGTCACCGCCAGCACCAGCCGTTGAGACTCCAGGGATAACTTTGATAGTCCCAGAAGTACTTTTAGACGAGCCAGTAGTCACGCTGATGCTGCCCGAACTCTCGCCATCGCCTGTTGCGATTTCTATTGCTCCAGATTGTCCCGTAGCTGCGTTGGTTTGAATCGTAGCATGACCACTAGAAGATTTCGCTGAAGCGCCCGAGCTGATGGTCACAGAACCACCGCGGTCTGACGTTGAGTATCCCGCTGCCATGGCGACGTCACCGCCAGTTTTGCCCGTACCAGTAGAGACAACGATTGTACCAGCTTGACCAGACTTCGCATCACCCGTGCAAATCGAGATGCTCCCTGAGTTGCCTTGATTTGACGTACCCGTTGCTAGGCTCAGAGTGCCCGTGTCTGCTTCGTCCGAATACGCTGAGGTTAGATTAATTGCACCACCGTCTTGCTTAGACGATTCACCTGCGAGCAGTGCGATATGTCCACCTCCCGTTGCTCCAGATCCAGCTTGGATGATGACTTGCCCACCTTGTCCCAATTGAGATTCGCCCGCAGCAAGTATGATAGCACCACCATCCCCACCCTCCTCTAAGGAGGCCCCTGCAGTGAAGGATATGTCACCTCCAGTCCCAGAGTTACCCTCTCCAACAGACATCGATATTGAGCCGGCCGTGCCTCCACTGGCATGCCCAGTGGATATATTGACCCAGCCACTGTCTCCGCCGTCCGCCGTACCAGACTGGAGCAAAAGGTATCCGCTAGCACCGTTGTTGCCAGAATTGGCTGTCTCGATGATGACTAAGCCTGAAGTAGTTTTCCTTGAATAACCGCTGACGATCCGTATGTCACCGCCTGTCTCATCTGTAGCATCACCACCTTGCATAATAGCGTCAGCACCAACCCCCGACTCCGAAATACCGAGCCTCATGTAGACTGTTCCCGCTTTGCCTTGTATTGCAGTGCCTGCAGGACAGAAATTCGTGGGGCGTACTCTAAGTTGATTCTTAAGTGCGCTGGAGCAAACCTGTGGTCAGCAAAATATCTCCAGAATTACCCGCGGTAGCATTCCCTGTCATTATTGTTACCTGGCCGGAATCCCCAGAGCCCGCAGCGTTACTTGAGGCAACTTCAATGTCTCCCGTTTTGCTTGAGGCGCCTGTAGCCGCACCGGAAAGCAGCTCAATATTGCCACCCTCGTCAGTAGCAGAGCCGCCTTCAAGACACACGGCCCCGCCTCGACCTGATCCGCTCGTCACGCCTGCAGTTACCAAGATGGCGCCCGCAACGCCACCTGCGGCCGCACCCGTGCCGACCGTCAGTCCACCCGTGTTGCCCTTCGAGGTCTGGCCAGAGGCTACAGTTATTGTGCCCGTGGTGCTTGAGCCATCTGCAGTTTTCAGGTTGATTTGTCCCGCTGTTCCTTCGGTTGATGGGCCAGAGAGAACCAAAATAGACCCACCTTCACCTTCCGTCCCACCAAACGCCGACCCAGCTACTAGCTCCAAATCACCGCCCGAGTCGCCGTCTGACGGGTCTGAAGCGTTGCCAGACCGAAGGATGACACGACCGCCACCGCCCCCCATCCCACCGCCTGCCAGCAGTCTTACGCTGCCACCGGGTGAATCTAGGCCGCTTGTAGCTCCCGCATTAATCGTGATATTACCACCCGCGCCAGTTAGACCTTCGCCGACACAAATTTCAACGTGACCTCCGTCGCCTGAACTGGCAAGACCAGTTCTCAGGGTGAGATTTCCGGACAAACCATTTGTGCCGCCTTTGCCTGCGAAGGGGGGCTGCTTAGCGAGTGTCAGCGCCAACGTGTGCTTCGCCTACATAACTGTCACGTGAGGACACTGAAATACGAACCTGTTGTGACAAGAACATCTCCCGACGAGCCACCTTCACCGCCGTTCGGCGTTTGAAGGGTGATTAGACCACTAGTCGATTCAGTTGCGGCCCCAGATGTCACGAAGATGCTCCCACCACGAGCCAAATCTGCGCTATCACCTGCAGTTACACTTATATCGCCCCCAATTCCCGTTGATGATCCGACCGACAGCGTTAAGCGTCCTGCGTCGCCGCTTTCTGCATCGCCAGTTTCGATAAGTATGTCACCAGAGCTGCCCGTAGACGCGCCCGTGTGGATTGAAATGCTGCCAGAGCCATCTAGTCCATCAGATGCTGTTTCGAGGCTCATAGAACCCGAGCTGCCAGTACTTGAGGTTCCAGATAGCAATTGAATACTACCGCCATCACCTGATGCCGCGCCTCCTGCAGTTATGACAAGAGACCCGCCCTCTGAGGCCGCATCAAAAGAGTCGCCGCCAGCGAGCGTCACATTGCCACCAGTTCCACCTTGACCGGAGGCGAGGGCCATAGATCCGCCCTGGCTATCCGAGCTATCAGAAAGCTCGCTTCCTCCAGCCGCCATGGTAATGGACCCGCCAGACCCACATGCGGTTTTACCAACAAGCATGGTAATGCAACCAGCGCTCGCTTCAGCGGAGTCTCCGGTCGACAGGATCATGCCGCCGCTCGTCCCATCCGTAGAAGAACCAGTCTTAATATCTAGCTTACCCGAGTTTCCATCCGACCCTGCGTTCACTGTCCGAATCCTAATGTCGCCTGAGGACGTTTCTGAGCCTGTTCCCGACTCAATCGTGATGCTACCCCCTGCATCCTGATTGTCTGAAGTTCTCCCAGCCTGAAAGTATATCTCGCCGCCAGCACCGGAGGCTGTCGAGCCCACTTCGAACAAGAGATTGCCCCCTGTTCCCTGTTTTGTCGACCCTGTCATCAGACAGATTGCACCTGAGCTTCCTCCAGTTGCGATACCAGTACTTAATAAAACATCACCCGAGGCTCCCTCTGAGCCCGCATCGGCTGTAAGGAACTTAATTGACCCTGACATTGACGATTTTGCGCTTCCGGAGCGCATTAAAATATCTCCACCAACTCCAATGTCAGCTTCGGAGTCGCCCGCTTGGAGCGTCAAACAACCGCCCATGCCGGAGTTGCTTTTGCCAACAGCAAGTGAGACATTCCCGCCTGGGCCACCGGTCCCTTCGCCCGTTTCCAGGTGAATTGCGCCCGAATCTCCACAACTTGATGATCCAGTGCAGAAGACAATATCGCCAGACACGCCCGCTTCACCAGCATTGGCAGTAGACAGCGTGATTTTGCCAGACGAACTGTCCAATCCGGCTCCTGAAGCTACTAAAACGGAGCCCCCACTGCCGCTGAGGGCAGTGCCGCCTGCAAGAGACACGTTTCCACCTTCGCTGTCTGGAGATTCGGACGCAAATGAAAGCCCGCCCTGAAACAGTATTCCACCCCCGTTACCACCATTTTTGTGAATGGAATTACCACCAAGTAAGCTCAATTTGCCGCCAATGCCATCGGCTGCTTTTGAATCACCCGCGACTAGTTCAAGATTGCCACCATCTCCACTAGCACCCGTCCCAACGCACATAGAGATAGAACCACCCGAGCCGCCCTCCGCGGAAGACCCTGTCTCCATCACTATTGAGCCCGAATCGCCTGATTCTGCATCTCCTGTTGCGAAATACATCGAGCCACTTGCGCCGACAGATCCCCCTTCGGCTGTTCTGATGAATATTGGACCTGATGTGGACAGGGTGGATGCGCCCGAAGACATGCAAAGGTGGCCCCCAGTCAGTCCATTACTTGTGGAACTTGACCCCGCAGAAAAAGTTATATCGCCACCTGCACCATAATAGGCGTCACCAACAACGAGTGAAATAGCACCACCTCGACCATCGTGTGCATCACCAGTGCGTACTTCGAGGTGGCCGGAGTTGCCACTGGATGCTGTGCCAGTGTGTACGAGTACCCCCCCGGATACGCCCGCTTCGCCTGCATTAGCTGTTTGCAGCGTCATGTCACCTGAGGAGCTTGCCATGCTATATCCAGTCTGGAGCAGTATCTTCCCGCCAGGACCTGCCACCGCCGACCCGCCGTGTAACTCAAGATTGCCTCCGTCATTGTCCGCGAGATTGCCCTTGGCTGCACCGCCGTGGATCAACACCGTTCCTCCGCTTCCACCGTCTTGGCCTGATGCTGAATACGAGCCATGACCTGCTAGGACCGAAAGACAACCGCCCGTTTGTCCAGCTTCCGTGGTTTCTCCAGCATAAACGTACACATTGCCGCCATCGCCAGAGTCTCCAGTCCCAACCTGAAGCGATATATTCCCCCCCCTTCCATCTGTAGCGTCACCTGTCCCGCAATATAGGTACCCGCTATTGCCAAGAGTTGTTGTGCCGGTCTCAAAGGAAATTGAGCCGGAAACACCGCCACTGCCAGAAACAGCGCCGTTTGCGGTCCACAGGTAAACACTTCCAGAGCTTGTCCGGGTACCAGAGCCGGTCTGAAACATAAGAGAACCGCCCGTGGCTGCTGTTGCGCACCCGCCGACTATCTCAATATTCCCGCCGATATCATCGGTTGCCTCCAAGCCACTTGCTTCCCCGCCGTACAAGAGCAGGGCGCCACCGTCACCACCATCGTCGCTTGCGGTTGATGATCCATGACCCGCAGAAATTAGAATCAAGCCACCTGTAGAGGCCTTATCGGTCGTTTCCCCGGCAGAGACAATAACATCGCCGCCATCGTTAGCGTTTCCCGTGCCGACAAGAAATTCAATGTTTCCACCAGCACCTGATACTGCATCACCAGTTGCTAGAGAGATCAAGCCCGAGGTACCCGCACTTGACGTCCCCGATGCAAAATGTATGGCTCCAGAGACACCACTTTGACCAGCATTGGCCGTATCTAGGGAGAACGTTCCTGACGTTGACTGCTCTGAGTATCCAGTAGTTATAGAAATCAGTCCGCCTGTTGCCGCTGCCGTGGTCGAGCCGCTAACCACCACGAAGTCAGCACCGGCCGCAGAGTCCCCTGTACCAACTAGAACATGTATATAGCCGGCACGCCCGCCTGAAGCTTGGCCCGTTTCAACGTTTACATATCCAGAATTCCCATTTGAGCTCGTGCCAGTGGAAAAATCTATCGAGCCACTTGTACCCTGGGCACCACCGTTTGCTGTCGAGATGTCAATTAGTCCAGAAGAAGATGCCTCGCCGTAGCCCGTGCGAACAACGAATGAACCACCGCGTCCCTGGTTAGCGTATCCACCAGCAAACTCGAGATTTCCACCGTCGTCCTCTGAGAGTCCGCCCTGCGCGGCACCACCGAATAGTTGTACTAAACCACCATTCCCACCATCATACTGGTATGTGGAGGAGCCCTCGCCGGCCTGGATTGTCACAGAGCCTCCTGTAGCCTCATCATCTGTAGATTCTCCAGCAGCCAAGAAAACATTCCCACCATCGTCAGAATGACCGGTGCCGACTCTTGCCATAATAGTTCCGCCATGGCCATCATGTGCGTAACCTGTTTCGAGTGCAATCGCCCCCGAGTTCCCTGCAGAAGTGGTGCCTGTGGCGACTGATATTTCCCCACTAACGCCAACTGAACCAGCATTTGGAGTACTTAGGTCGATGAAACCAGAAGACGTCTCAGAAGAGTATCCTGATTCAAGGACCAGGAAGCCGCCCGTCGCTGCGTCAGTCGTGTCACCGGCCACGAGTTCTATCTCGCCCCCTTCTCCAGTGTCACCATCGCCGACTTTTACATTTATGTAGCCACCTCGGCCAGACGTCGCTTCGCCAGAGACAATCTCGACTGCACCACTGCATCCATTTTTGGACGTGCCAGTGGAAAGAGTCATGCTTCCAGATATGCCACTGAATCCTGAATTGCCTGTTGCAACAAGCACGTCCCCACTTGAACTGTGAGTAGACAAGCCACTTGATACGCGCAAGCACCCGCCATAGCCCGACTGCGACTGTCCCCCTACAACCAAAACATCGCCGCCGTTATCGTTGACGTTTGAACCTCGGGCTGTACCGCCCTTGATCATCACATCGCCGCCATCGCCGCCGTCATTTAGATTGGTCGAGGCGCCTGTGCCTCCTTGGAGTGTAATTGCACCTCCTTGTGATGCGGCAGCAGAAGAACAGCCTGCTCCAAGCAAAATGTCACCACCGGCTCCCAAATCGCCTTCACCAGCACGCAAGGCGATGTCACCTCCCGCCCCATCGAGAGAGTCGCCAGTACTAATTGATACTTGGCCAGAGTCTGCGGTCACAGCATCGCCAGTGGCGATCGTCACAGCCCCACTTGCTCCGTCTCCCCCGACATCTGGAGACCCCACAATAACGCGGCCCGAGGATCCTGCGTGGCCAATTCCTGATTGTAGCGTGACGGAACCGCCGGTCCCACAAGTTGCAGACCCACCGCTGATCATCATAGAACCACCAACATCGCATCGCGCACGACCAAGCGCTGCTCCGCCTTCTAAAAGAATGGCCCCGCCATCCCCACCATTTCGCGAGTCCAGCGACAGTCCATTGCCACCTTGGAGGGTCACTGCACCGCCCGCTGCGGCGTCTGCCGATGTGGCACCAGCAACTAGAGCCACGTGACCACCGCCTCCAGAGGCTCCTGCGCCGACGCCAAATAAAATACTACCGGCCGCACCATAGCCTGATGTACCAGTGGTCAACTTGATTGATCCCGAGGTTCCAAAAGCCGTAGTGCCCGTGGCGAGGGAGAGAATCCCTGATGCGCTAGAATCGCCTCCATTGGCTGTACATAGCAGGCAGGAACCAGACCCACTCAGCGTGCCGGCACCGCTTACCAGAACGCAATCTCCACCCATGGAGGCTTTTGAATCACCTGCGGCGATGCAGATACCACCGCCGCCATCTCTCGATCTTCCCCCGTAGAAATTGATGTCGCCTGCGTGTTCAAGGCCACTACCAGCACTTATCGTTACGGGCCCACCGGCACCACATGTGGAGTCACCACCAGCAATTTCAATCAGACCACCAGATGCATCAACGCCCATTGTACTCCCCGCGCTGATGAAGACGCCCCCACCCACTTTACCGGCACCTGCCCCGAGCTCAATATCGCCAGAAGATCCCTGACAAGAGGATCCAACTGCAAGGACGATGCGCCCCGAGTTACCAGACACACTGGTCCCAGTCGTGAATCCCATATTTCCGGTGTTGCCATTTGAGTTGTGTGGCGTACTAATGAGCAGCGCCCCTGGCGTTCCAATGCCACCTCCGGATGCAAGCCTGATATCTCCCCCTGAGCCATCAGCATCAGGCGAGTCGCCGCCTATAATTGAAATGGTGCCACCGGTCTCATAACCGTCTCCGCCCACGAGCGAAATGGTGCCAGAGGTGCCTTCCGTCGAAGTTCCCGTGCCAAGCAGAATTGCGCCGGAGCTTTGTGATGATGCAGTGCCAGTCCGCAGGTACATGTTGCCGCTGGCACCATTTTGGCCAGCATTAGCCGAGCTCACATACACGCCACCAGATGTCGAAAACTCACTCTCACCAGAAAAAATACAAATCGAACCTCCGGTTCCCATTACCGATGTTCCGCCCTTGATCAAGACATCGCCACCCGCACCACTCCCAGCAGCATGCCCGCCTCGAAGAATGACACCACCTGCACTCGCACCGTCATCCCCGGCTCCGCTACTGATCAAGACTTGTCCACCTTGCATCGAAGAAGCGCCGGCACAGATCTCGACGCTTCCTCCAATTCCGTCGCCACTATCACCGGATGCAATAGAGATACCACCGCTACCCTGGCCGCTGTCTGATGTGGCGACCGAAATATCTCCCGAACTACTCGCAGCCGAGCCAGACAAGACCGAAACGGCACCTGACGACGCAGTTGCATTCGCGGTTGAAACAGTCACGCTACCCGAACTTGATTTGGCATCTCCAGAAACAAGCACTATTTCACCACCAGGCGTTTGCTCGGCGCCCTTGCCCGCGGTGAGTGTTATGGAACCACCTGCACCACTTCCTGACTCGCCGACGCGCAAAGCAATCCCACCTGCATGTCCTGAAACAGTAACTCCGGTCGAGATAAACACAGCTCCGGAGTCACCATGGACAGTGCTCCCGGTGGATACCGAGATATCACCCGAGCGCGAGCCAAGGCTGCCGCTGTTTGCTGTCATGAATGTTAGTACGCCTCCATATGTACCTCCAGGGCCAGACATCAGTTCGAGACTACCACCAACTCCCACTGTAGATTCTCCTGCTCTTAGGCTCACGATGCCACCCGCTCCCGCCATGGAATCGCCGCCTGTAATATCCACATTTCCTCCGTCGCCGACATAGCCACCAAGGGCAGGACTACCATAGCCATCACCACCACGGAGGGTCGCAGAGCCACCTTGGCCGCCATGCGGATTTACACCTGAACCGGCTGCCAGTGACATCGATCCACCCATTCCATTTTCTTTGAAGTTTTGACCTGCTTTGATTGTTACCTACAGACATTCATTGTGGTCGGCACGCGAATTCCTCGGGATTGGGAAATTGGACGCGTGGAAACTCGAGTGCTGCTCTCCCCTAGAGAGCAACAAACGAGAAATCAATAAATACATCGCCAGCTGAAACAACGGATATTTCGACCTCGTCTATGATGAATTCGAAAGTACCGCCGCTAGTCCCAACTCCCGAAGAACGGAAGTGCCCGCCTCCAAACACAGGGTCAGCCTCAACAATAAGATTACCCACAATACGGTTTTCGACCTGATGAGAAAGAGTTCGTTTCAGCATGACCTCGCAAGACTCTGCCTAACCCTCAATAGGAACATGTATGATTTAGACGGGGTTAGATGGACACGGCGGGTCGAAGATGGAACCTTCGCACTCTGAAAGGAATATTTCAGAGACCGTGAGGCATCGCTGCTCGGAGGCACACCACGCACATCCTTCCATATCCACGCATACGCCACAGCTGCTAAGTTGCTCACACTGGGGTATCTCAGGGCATTCCGTAGCTGCCGTTAGCCAGTAATTACACGGGAGCCCACTCAAAGGCTCGTTGCTCCCCCGCTCCATGCACTGAAGTGTCGACAAACAGAAGCCACAGCGAGGATTGGCAGCGCAAGCACTGCAATCGCTGATGGCTTCATAGTAGTCACCGCCGTCGTTGCTAAACTGCTCGCACTCGTGCGCCACCGCCGCTAGCACCGACGCGATCACGAGTGATAAGACGACCCGCATGCCGCCGACCGATGAGCCTTGCTTCCCGACCGCTCCTATTCGAACTCCATAGCAAAAACACTGAACACTGTATGTAGCCCAGCGGACCAAAGATACGAGAAGTTATTAATTAGTTATTACTTTTCCAGTCTCTAGTGCCAACTGGTGCCGGTAGTAGGCACTGTGCCAGTGACCAAACTAATTGCAGCTGTATGCTCCTAGTGAGGCGAGACACTCGGTATCGGCTCTAGGCCCGCTTGTACTAGTATAGGTGGGAACTTGAATGAACTTGAAAGTTACGTCGTAAGCACCCAGGGGCTCTGTACTGATCATTACTAGCCCGGCCCAGCCCAGGCCCTGCACTGGCACTGGCAGTGAGTACAAGTACTAGTAGCCTGAGTACGCCGCTGCTGCGGCGGCGCCGACCACCGCCGCCATGGCCCGGGCCACCGCGCTGTCACAGTCACGGTCACGTTCGACATGGTCCAGTAGCCTGGGGAATCCGACTCAGAGTCTAGTAGCTAACTTGAAGAGCCCGCCGGTTTGGGGTAGTTTCATAACTCAAGTTCATGTTGAATGTCATACGGAGAATGGGTAATCACATTATTTGGGTTAACGGCATTGGCAGTCCGCTATCTCGACTAGATCGTCACAGTCGAACTGGACTACGAGCCCACTTACACAATGACACATACTACACTCGCGATCTACCGAAATGCCACTGGGTGCGACGCGCGTAGATGCCGGCATGGCGAGATCGAGTGCAGGTGTCAACAGCAGGTAGCACCACTTCGGCGATTTGGCTGCCTTAAAGTACCGTTTTTCTGCGCCCTGCACCTCGTACGCACGATATAAGACGCTGCGCGCCTCGTGCGGTCTCTTCAGATGCCCTCGTTCGTGCTGCCCGGTTTTTGAATATTCAATGCGGATGTGGTTACAAACGTAACAAAATGGTGTCCTGGGGTGTTCTCCCATGGTGCCAGTGCCAGTGCCCGGGCCAGTGTTCAAGTTTGTTGTACCACTACTAAGCACATGGTTGCGGAATAACTTTCCAGCAACCATGAGCGACCTGGCTGATCGTCTCGAGGTGAAAATTATCGCTGCTCGGGATCTCATTGAAGCCGAAGGAGGCGAGTGTAATCCTTTTGCTGTGGTGCGATGCAACATGGTACGTGGCAGAGGCCACAATTATTATCTGCATTCACAAAGAATTATGACAGGAGCTGGAACAGACTATGGTCAGAGATTGCATTGTATGTTGGTTCGAAAGTGTTATTAAGTGTGTGTGTGCAGGTTGCGATTCACACAACGGACCCAGAATGGAATTCTGCAACTATGATCTTTACGGGTATAGGGAAGTATGATGCAGATCACATTGTTGTGACAGTGATGCACAAGAATTTGTCTGCACAATCTGATGTAGAACTCGGACAGGCAATTGTGGACCTGCGCACTGTCATACTATCGCCCTCCATAGAGTCTGACGCATGGTACATGCTCCAACAGAGGACAGGCGTGAGGCATGAAGTCTCGGGGCGCATACGCATAGAGTGCACTTACTTCATATCAGACTCAAATAACATTGTACCTGGGCGCAAAGATGCAGAAGACGTGGGTGACTTTGTCCATACGCCAAATATGCTCGTCGGAACTATAATCTGTGGGCGTTCTCTGCATCTCAAAGGGAGAGAGCTTGTTGACGCCTATGTGACTCTCAAGGTAGGCGCAAATAAACATTCTACGGCCGTTGTCCGGAAAAACTGTAATCCGCATTGGGACCATGCCTTCAAATTGCCAATTTCTGATGGCTCAAGAATGATCACTGTGAAGGTTGGGCCCAACATAAAAGTGCATTGCCAATACTCTAGCTGTAGGTCAAAGACCACGGTGTGCTTCGTAATCGTCTTATCGGCACCTGCGTCATACCGATGGTTGAAGTAGCCGCACATGGCGAAGCCGGCTTAACAAAATGGTGTTCTCTTCATGGCAGTGATGGTCTTGTTGATAATCATGTAAGAGCGGTCGATACAACGAGCAAAATTTTCATATAGGTCATAGGCACGCGGCGATGTCGAACTTTATCTTGCTTGGCGTTTTGACGCACAGTATGCTCAAAGTCTCTCGCGAAATCTGTTGACGACAAGCAAGACTCTCGGCGAATTTCATCGTATGTTTAGCATTTATTCTGCCCAATCTTGTCAGGCAGAGGGTTGCTCACAATGAGTCGAAAGACGCAAGGCCCCAAATTGAGCTCAGGGGCCTTAGTTGACAGAGGGAGCACATGGATGATAGAGGAAGATGCATTTGTGCCGCTGGAGCTCTCTTCCAAGGAACGAGAAGAACGAACTGACAGACGAGAAGCAAATGTAACAGACCTTAGAATTGAAGTACACACATTCGCACAAGCGCATGCACACACATTCATGATACCGTCATCACAACAAGATTGTCTGAAACTATAAAATAAAATGTAGGTAGTGACCGCGAGCCGCCACCTCGATCGACTTGAGCAACGAAGCCACATAATGCCCTCTGGCGATTACCAAATACAAGTTCACCTTATTGAATGTCGTGATCTCACAGGACTCTACGATCCTTATGTCAGAGTCAAGGTCTTGGGGAGAGTGAAAAAGACCCGTGTCATTCGCAAGGTGTGACAAAAAAAACAGGGAGTATAATAGCCAATTGTATTGAGTCGTCTATTAGGTTTCAGCTTGCGTTTTTGACGACACAATTCAGTTCAACTTTGCTGGACTTGCCTGCTCAGCAATTGAAGAGGCGAGCATTGAAGTTAAAATGTACGACTTTGATGCTTTTCTAGCTCATGATCTTATTGGTACGACTGTGTTTGATGCGAGGTCAGTGCGTGAACTTCCAAACCATAAGTTTTACCGCAAATGGGTTGGTTTCACGAATAATCAGTCAAATGCGAACAGAAGCAAGAACACCAGCGCATGAAGGATTCAAAGTGCACTCTAAAGTCACAGGTTTTCGTGGATTTCTTAAACTATCAGTCACAGTACTTGGTCCTAATGATGTGCAACAAGCACATGATCTAGATGCTGAGTATCAAAAAGAACTTGCTGAGGAAATTGTCATCTTGGTGGAGCTGCGCTCAAAACAAATCCTGGCGCGGTGCTTCTCAAGCTTGGCTTTGGTCTATCAGAAGATGCAACGGACCCTGAATTTAGTTGGCCAGAAGAAGAGCTCCTGAGGAAAGCCGAGGATCGTGTGCCTTTTTGCATTCGGGTTTTCATCTACCAAGCAAGAGATCTGCCTGCATCGGACGAAACTGGCCTCCTTGATCCGTATGTTAAAGTGCGTTTCTGCGGCAAGAAAGAGAAAACACGAGTGCACGCAATGACAATGGCGCCACTCTTCTATGAGACATTAGAATTCCATGAGATGCTCCCGCTTGACGTACGCTTTGGGCCCGACATAATTGTGCAAGTATGGGACAGAGACGTATTCTCGTCAAATACTCCAAGGGCGCTCTTGCGTTTCCCATTGACCAAGTGCGATGTTCTTACCTCAGAAGGGTCTAAAGTTCCTTCTCCGAGCTGGGAAAACCTCACCAGTCTTTGTGCAGAGCCACTAAGCAGCAAAATTCTCATGTCAGTAGCACTCATTCGAAAAAGAGACCTTGCTGAAAGGCTTGGCCGTTCCGAAAGCACAATTCCACAGATGAGACAGGCTTGGGTGGAGATCACGTGTGTTGGTGTACGTCAGCTATAAGCTCATCGGCTGTGGGCACCCCAAGAGCCCTATGTACGCATTGATGTACTCGCTCCAAATGATAGAGGCAATTGCTTTAAAACACAACCGAGTTCTGTGCCGTCTGGTCGGAATGCAAATTTTCTAGAAAGAAAAGTCATGGCCATTGACATGCCAGAGAACCCCCTGTACGCTCAGAATCTTGACCTACGTGTGTATGATGCCCGAGTTGGTATTTCCGCAGGGCTTCACAAGTACCTTCTCGGTGCAAGCTCAGTTGATCTATCGAGCAAACTGCCATGGAATTCTGAGGCCTTTGTGGCGCCACAAACAGAATTATTCAGCGACAGTGATGTGTGGCATCAAGAGAAGGAAAAGAATGAAGAGTCGCATCTACGAACCCAATCTGAGCTTCTAGGAAGTGGATTGTCACAATGGACTATCAAATATCCTGGCGATGCAGGGTTACAATTTCGTGAGAGACTTGATAGCAATCATGAAGGCGACTATGACGAATTTGAGTGTGATGTCGAGCACCTCGAATTAGAACGATATTCTCCAGAAGCCTTGAGTTCAATGCCAGAGGATTCTGGGACGGGGGCCTTTGACCCCATGATTTTGTCTGGGCTTCTAATGACCCATGAAGATCTTGTTTTCAGAGAGAAGCAGGTTCAATTTGCTGACTAATTTCCACTCGATGAACATAGGTATAGTCGGACTAGTAGAAAAGTCGGATTTTGACGAGTCGTCGAGCTAGTGTTTCGGGCACCCAGGAATGTGCTTAGACTATCTTATAGTTATTTGCCCAGGGTGCTCTTCAGAAAACCGCCGGTCTGCAGTGCCAGTGGCGTCCGTGCCGCGCGTTTCGCCTTGCTTACTTGACGCTGCGACCCAGGACCCGGATCCGGCTTAAGGGCGATGTACGTGGGCAGCCGCTCAAGGGACGAGGCGGCGCTGAGAAGATAACGCGATGAGGAAGATAATTTTGAAGCCTCTGAGATCAGTAACATTGACGGTGAAAGCATCATCCGGCGGAAGGCTCCGTGGAAGTAAAAATTGATTTCGACACGGGACAAGGGGTCGGCCCAGGACGCCACGTGTTCTCCTGGGCCCTGGTTGTATTGGTTAAAATTCGAGTAATAGTCATGTCCGTCACGTCGGCGTCGTTTCGGTGGTGGCGAGTAGGGAGGCGACTCTGGCACGTCCGATGCGTCTGGATGGAGCCCACGAGATGGATAACGCGGCTGAAGTTGCGGTGCGACGTAGGTCAGCGTGCTCTTGCCCGCGCGTCATCGAGGAGGGCCGTGATGTCGCGTTCGCGTAGTTCTTCGTCCATGGCGACGGGGAAGGCCTCCTCGAAGCAGTGGAATCGTCCTAGATGGAGGCAGTGGCGGCGCCAATAACGACCGAAGTCCAAATCTTGTTTTGGATAAGTCGCCGGTTGTACCCGTGCCGTAGCATGTTCGCCGTCAGCGTGACAGCGTTTCGTAGGAAGTCGCAGAAACGCGAGCAACGGCGTCCGAATCGAATAAACTGCGACGTGAGAATGTTGTAGCGGACCTTGTTGGACACGAGGGACTCGCGGTGCGGGAACGTCCACGAGTTGGCGTAGACGTCCATCTTCTTGCGCTTGTCGTGCACGTCCGTAATAATGCGTCCGTTCAGGATTTCTATCGCGTAGTCGAGGAAGTTCACCTTCGTCGAGGGCTGGTGAACGCACTCTAGGGCGCACGGCTCCAAAACAACTTCACCGCGCGGCCCAATGGACGTCCGCGGGTAGATACCGTCGTTGGCGCCGCCGTCCTGTTCGTCGCCCGGGGCCGTTCTGTCGTCGTAGAGCGCCGTCTTCGTGTCGAATACGTCCCGGTCCGTCAAATAATGCATGCAGTCGTCAATGTAGCGTTGTTGCAGAGCGGCGAAACAGGCGCGCGCGAGGACGCGATCGTACTCGGGCGTATCCACCCTCTTTCAAGAGGTGATATAGGACTCGCGCCGTGTACGAAATCTCGTAAGTAAAGCAATTCATGGAGGCCATCAAACCTGTCGGGACGAAGCACATTGGTAGTCCGATCACCTGTTTGTAGACCTCGCCGCAAATAAAGAAGTACGCCGAGTCGAGTAGGAATTCGATGCGGTCCAATAAGCCCGGGAGCGTCAAGACTTCGTGATTCTGGCTGCGGTTGTCGGTTGACGCTAATTCTTCCGTCTTGGACCAAAACGCAGGTAGGCGTTTGTAATTCTCGTGATGCGATACGGCGAGGTAGCAGGTCTCGCTATTCGTCCGTCTAGCGTGCCAGCGAAACGCGTAAGTCAAAGATGAGTGAGCTGGCCATTAATCATATAGTGCCTGAATTTGGTACAACATCGAGGTGAAGTCGTAGACGGCGAAGCGAAGCCTCGAGGCGTCGACGTCCTTCCTGTCCATTAGCTTCTGTAGGATGCCGCTGTTGGCAGCGTGCAGACCTTCACAACCTATGAGTGCACAGAACCGCGGCAAATAAAGTCCAAACTTCACGAGGATGAGGTCGTACCACACTTGGTCGCAGACTGTGCTGTTAATGAAGGAGAGGGCCGCGTTCACGACGCGCGCCGTCGGCACATCGGGCTTGGCCGGGTTGGCTATGATGGGCCGCATCGCGACCGGCTTCTTATGCATTTTGGGAATCAAGTGGAGGACCCCAATCGAATGGGTTTCTGCAGGAAGCGTTTGGCCGGGTTTCTGCAGGAAGCAATGTGAATCTCGCATGTACATGTAGCTGTGCCTGTCAGTAAGGCTGTTGGACCGCCATTTTGGCCCGCCGGGGCCTCCATGATTTCAAGTTAGGCACGATCGAGCGGCGGCACCGTGACCGTGACAAAAAAGGAAATATTGCCTGGGAAGAGGCCCGGCCGCCTGGGCCTGGGGTTGTCTGCTACCTACCTCGGGGCTCGGGGTCCTGGTCACGGTGAGGCTCACTGGCGGCGGGGCAGGCAGGACAGGGAAGAGCCGCTACTAGTACTAGTAGCCATTATGATACTAGACTCGGATTTGACCACTATAGCCCCCGGGGAACTCCGGAGGAAGAGCCAATACTACTAGCACTGGCAAATAAATAATTTGAACTTGAAATCACAAACAGATGACAACTTCAGTTGAATTAAACTTTTGAATTAAGGAAGGCCCGCCGGCCCGGCCCAGGTGGCCCGGCGTAATTAAATGCCACAAGCCCGGGCCCGGGGCCGGTGCGGTGTGTACGTCCAGTGTACCAATGTGGGGGGGTATACTCCCGGGGACCTTAAATTGTGTACTAAACTTAAAACCGGTCACGGTGACTTCAAGTTCCAAGCCTGAGTTTAAGTTCAAGTTTACCGTGACCGAAAGCAAGTATGGATGCCAGTGAGGGGGGGTCACGGTGCCACGGTGGGCCCGGCGGGGCCCGGGGGCCGGGTCCAACCAGCCCACGCGTTACCGATCACTGGAACAGGCCGGGTCTCGGGCGGCTGGCTAGACTCGGAGGAAGGTGATCTCATATGATAAATTAGCCTGAGCCGATGGCCGGCTCCGAGTCGCCCACCCGATTCGCCACCGTCCAACTTGTAGAGATAAAACTTTACACCAAAAAAGTGGCAGTGACTCGGAAAAATGACCAGGAAAAATGACCAGAACCTTAGGCTCAAAAGCCAGGCCCGGCCCGGGTCGTCACTGTACTTTAGCTTATTCGGAAACTTAACCCCAGTCCCTCCCCACCCCCATCTCACACCCGAGCCTGAGACGGACACATGTGCCGCCATGGCAGTGTTGCCTTATTTCCCCTGCTTTGCACCTCCATTGTGCAGGAGGATACACCCTACTTGGAAAACGCCACAGGCTGCTAGATTGTTATGAGATGCAATGTGTTCGTTGTCGGAATTATCGGAAGGTTCTATCTAACCCTGCAGCAATCAGTCAACCTTGATGGAACCAAATATGACAATATTGAACCACAACGCCGCATAGAAGCCAGTCGTGCCAGTACAAAGAAATATACCGAAGGAGATGATCCACATGTAGCCAAAATATAGTAGGTATGTAATCGGAAGATTAGATTCTAGTTTTGTAAAATACAGTGAAGAATACACGAAGACGTAGGCAGCGGTGGATCCCGAAGTAAGAAATGTTCTCCACCACCAACGATAATCTTCAGCACACAGTTGGAAATATAAAAGTACAATGGTGATTTCCGCGCACGTAACCAAGAGGATGGCAAAGACAAGAAAAGTAAAACCAAAGACATAATAGTATTGGTCCATCCACATAGAGGAGAGAATAAAAAATAATTCAACGAAGCAAGCACCAAAAGGCAAGATGCCACCGATTGTTACAGTAAAAGCAGAGCTAAGATACCAAGGGGGCACAGGGATTGGCCGAGGAATATTCGAATACTTTGCTGGGAATTCCATAGGTTCTTTCCGGAACCCGAGGTAAGCACCCAGAAAGACCAAAGGGACTGATACGCCTAGCCACAAGGCGAGTAGGGCGACCATGCTGGTAATAGGTACAGCGCCTGTCGAGTCTTCATAGGACGCAAGGGCCAAATCAAGGCATACAAAGACTAAAAAAGAACCACCCGGGAAGAGAAGCGCCGTTGCTGCTGTAGCACGCTGCCAATGTTGGCCTTTGAAAGTCTTGTAAAGACGAGCGCAGTGGTACCCCGCAAAGGTACCCATTAAGGCAAATAGCACAAGCATCACAAACATGAGTGATCCTCGATTCGCAGGTGAAATAAAGCCGACGGCAGCGAACGTAACTGTCAATAGGGCCATGACAAGAACTTGGACGCCCCCCCCAATAAAAACGCAAAGAAACATGGGGCATATTGCCGGGGGGCGAAACACATCCTGGTGCACCAGCTTCCAGCCGGTCTCTTCGCTTGCTGAAATTTCTGAGTCCGGATCATCATCAGTTGGTAGACGATTGTACTGACTTATGTCGCGACGCAAGTTTCGCGTGAGTATTATGGCAATCATACCACTTAAGCAGAAAACGATCAAGAGAGAGTTGACGATGGAAAACCAGTGCACTTTTTTGGGCACTGCGTTGTCCATCGATAGGTATATGTCCCAACGGGAAGCCCATTTGATATTACTAGGCTTCCATACAATGTCGTACGTGAATAGCACCTCAGTCGATTTTGCTAGCGCCAATGCATGATCTTTTGCCTGGTTCAGATCCATGGGTTCAGCAGTCGAACATGTCTGTAGAGCCGGTGCGTCATCCTTTCCATCCCAAGACACACCGCCGACAAATTCATGTTGCACGGAAAAAGGCTCGACGTAAAAGCCCACTATCCGATTCCCACCAGGAACTGCTTCATGGTATTCAATCACGATGTTTGCGTGGTTATAAAGGTAGTGCTTACCTGAGACTCGGTCATAGTAACCCACGGGAAAACCGCGACTATAACTTGTCGTTACAAATGATTCCGTATCTATCACACTCGCAGCCGGAATATTGTCTACAATCCAATTATGGTGGTACCATTCGTCAATGGATCGTTTGAATTGTGCTATATTGTTTGCATGAAGCTTGATTTGACACAATACCTTGCAATACTCATCCATGCGCATGAACAGCAAGTACCTATCATGTGAAAAGATTTTAGAAAGACAACGCACAATAGCTCACGGAGAATTCTCTATTCGGTCGCCACTTAGGAATTCCCCTAAATTCTCCGCAGTCGCTTGCACACCGCCATGCGGTTTGCAAAATTTATGGCTGTAATAATCATACGGTAGTTGTGTGCGTACCGAGGTCAACTTGTTCACCTGTGAGTTGACGTCATATCGGACACATAGAAACTCAAGGATCACCTTCAATTCGACCTTCTCTCCAGATGCGAATTCCCTAGGAGCCACGCCCGGAAGATAGAACGCACGTGCAAAGTTAAATGCCCACGCGACCGATATCAAATGCGCAATCATGAAAGTGCTTGGCTAACTCTTGACTACTCGTTTCACTTTTCTACGGGCCTCACGAGGGCTCAGCAATCGCTTTAACTAGTGACTGCTCTGGCAGGTAGCGCTCCTCCGAGTCGTCAGTGGATTGTATGTATCAGCACGGGCACTTACCGATAGACGGACGAAACGGGCCCTAATTTTAGCTAAACAAAGCGTCGCAATTGGCAGTCCGCTAACTCGGGTAGATCGTCGCAATCAAGAAGTGGGCCCGAAGCTCGTGGTCTATCGAAGGGCCACGGGGTGTCACGGGCGTAGATGCCGTTGCGGCGACTCGGAGTAGGGGCCGGGCTGCCAAAGTGTATTTTGACATTCGACAGCCCCTTTCGCGTCGGCATCGGCTGCTGTGGGGCCTCGCAGCGTTGGATATCGTAGAACATCTGCGAATGCCCGTGTGACAATTGTGTACGCGCCAAACGCCCCAAACTTCGCAGAGATAACCCCATTGCCGCGAAACGCCGAGACCGTCGAATCGGCCTCTCGCGACGCTAAGACGGTCACTATGGTACACCGAACTGTAGCTTCTTCCGGCCGTGCCCGGGCGGCAGCTTGTCCAGTGTCCGTTTTTAGTTACCTCGCACCGAGATTGCGTGCTTACGAAGACCGTGACGATTAATAGTAATGGCATGTTTCGTGTTGGGCTGCCGCTACGCCCTTATGCTGCCCACTGGGTGAGATGCGCGTTCGTGCGGCTACAATAAGCTCCGAACCAAGCCAGTGGGCAGGATAAGGGCCCTCACGATGAGTTACGTGCGCTTTCAATTCCCCCGGCGCCGAAGTCTCGGCTATATTTTGAGTCATCCTAGTTACACTAGCAGCGTCCGTCTATCGGTGAGAGACGAGAAATTGCCAAAGATCATGTAGCAGTCGGCAGTTTGGCGCTGATAATGTAACGGAGGAATCACGCCGGAGGTCCGTGGGTGATGAGTGCCCGGGGAATTGGCAGTGCACGGTAATTCGGACTGAAAGCCCTCTTTTTGGGCAGTGGGCCGGTTCAGAGCTTCTTGCAGCTGCATGAGCTTGCACTGGCAGCTCATCTGAGTCCACCGTGACAGCTCAGGCTCAAAAGAATTCTCACTGGCAGCGCAAGGTGGCTAAAAACAAGCAGTGGGCGAGCTGCTGCCCAGCGACGACCTGGCCCGGGCCGGGCCCGGGAACCTACTACGGTTAACTTGGTCATGGTGTGCCTGATTCGATGGTCTCGGCGTTTCGCTGTGATGGGGTTATCTCGAAGAATTTTGTGGCTGTGGACTCGGACGCGCGATGACCCGGCCGGGGAGTTGAGCACAACTGGTACACGGGCAGCCGCAGGTGTTCTACGATAGATTCAACGCTGCGAGGTCCACAGCAACCGAAATCGGGCGGGTAAGGGCAGTCGAATGTCAATAATACACTTTGGCAGCCCCCACTCGCTGTGACGGCATCTACGCCCGTCATACCCCGTGACACTTCGATAGAACACGAGCGTCGGACCCACTTCGCAAGTGGGCAAGGTTGTCTAACTTGGTGATCTGACAGAGTAAACGAACTGCCATTTGCGACTCGAGCGGCGGACACATTCTTGAGATTATTAAGCATTACCTAAGCTAGTGTTTAGAGTAAATCAGACGTTCATGGAATAGATGATACGTGAGAAGGGACTCCTTCTGCAAGTGAAAAATGCGTTCTTCTCAAGTCTTGCAGCCTTATTTGCAGCAATTTTATATCCAGGGGAGTATTCAGCTGAGTACTAGGCGATTCCAGTCCAACGCGCTGTAGTGAGGATTGTAGTTTGAGTACTGGGTCATCTGGAACTAGGAATCGCCAGCCGAGACCCATGGGAATGTAGATACACCTGACTGTACATAATATCCTGACCATAATTTCCTTTTTGTCAGCTACATATCAAATGAGAATCTAGCTATTCGCTGTTGTCTATGAATAGGCCTTTTCCTCGTAACAACGGCTTCTTTTCTTGTGTGATCAGTGTCTCTAGCTGAGTCAATGTCGCACAGTAGAGAAACAGGGCGCCCGCGAAAACATATGAAGTAACAACAGACCACAAGACCAACCATCTGATAACAGTGTCTGGGTAGCCGCAGGCAAGCATGGCATCGTAGATATAGCCAAGGATGTAGGAGGCTAGAGAACCAAAGAAAGTAGCAATAAGGGTAAAACATGCAATCGCAAGTGCGCGACAATCTGCTTCAAGAGCTGATTGCATGGTAGCGACAACAGGACCAAACCAGCACTCTGCAACTAGATACTCCACGAAAAGGCCAAGGAAAATCGAAACATAAAAATCAGAAGCCAGGCAGCAAATGGCCATAAAAGGTAGAGAACCAAAACAACCGCAAACTGGAAGGTACATGCGTGCTCGTGGCTCAACGGCGCGCCATTTATCTGCCAGCATGCCACCAAGCCAGGAAGAAATGAACCCACCACCAGCAACAACATATGCATTTATATAGGAGTATTGATCGTCAAAGTTTGGGAACACGGTGGCAAATAGTGCAGGCAAATAGCCTGCAATCACGTAGCCACCCATGTACCGAAGCGATGAAGCTGCAAAGACCAGAACGACTAATTCGTTACTAAATATAGCCCAAATTGCCTGAATAAGATTCTTCTTTGTCGCCTCTTGGATATGTCCGTCTTCAGCATGTAAGGCCGATGATTTCGATTTTCTTGAGGGACGTTGTGGCTCACGAATGCTCACGACCTCGATCAGTGAGATAGAAAAGCCGATTGCGGCAATTAAAAAACAGGTATTTCGCCAACCCAGGTCCGCACTCATGGATATACACATGGATGCCATGCCGCCTCCGATATATACGCCACAGGCAAATAATCCATTGGCTTGTGACCGCAGACCCTCCGGGAAGTAGTCTGCAATTAGAGAGTAGCTGGCAGGGCTCGAAAATGCCTGGCCAAAACCGAGAACCAGCCGCCAAAGTAGGACATCTGAGTAAGAGTGGCCTACGATATCATAAACATAAGTCAGAAATCTATTCAATATCTAATAAACGAAAATGTGCTCACTGTAGCCAATCATAAGTAGAGCCACGTTCCAGGCAAAGATGCCAGTGAAAATAATCAATTTTCGTGAGGAGATGTCCGCCGCGCGTCCAGCTACCAATCCCGCCAAACAGAACGTCCCGCTAAAACCATATCCGGTCAGTATACCGTATTCAGTGTAGGAAATGCTGTCTGCATGCTTGATGGACACAAAGTCATCATCTTGACTCACATTGTATAGGTAATTCAGGGAGTAGCGTGACCACTGCTGTTGCGTATAAATTAGTCCTAGTACAAAGAGTACAAACCAGGAGGATGCGGGAACTTCACGAGCAATCATCCCAGCAATCACTGAGCAACCTCGTCAAATGTGTACTAAGTCTTTGTTTAACTGGCTTGTAAATAAAGAGGTACTAAGTATACTGGGGTGTTTAGGCTATCTCTATACCTCAGGCTAATGTCCGGTATTAACACCGTATTATAGCGTACATGTTGTGTACGTCTGTACTGTGTATGGCCGTGTGGCTGCCCACGCCCGGCGCAGCGGCAGTTTGGGGTAGGGGCCATTAGTATTTTTCACCACCGTCCAACGACCCCCCCTCCCGGGCCCACTTCAAGTCACGTAATACGCCTAATTTCGACCTATACCTTTTAACAAGTACCGTTTGAGGCTCTCTGGCCCTCCACACAGGCCCCGAACTCCCGCGTACACCCGCCGTGGTAGCTGCAGAGGCCCCCAGCCAGAAAAAAGGCATGCTCGCGGTGCGATGTTCGCCCGGCCCGAAGCCCGATACGGCCGAGAAACGCGGACGACGTATAGACCAACATCTGATGGGCCACTGCTGCGGCAAAGTATCTCAGATCG